>OGYC01000411.1_pt1 | contig 46741 bp, 36 predicted proteins | sample 1576461 | NCBI WGS metagenome assembly OGYC01 (sample SAMEA3541569, study PRJEB24748) | human gut metagenome | biome: human gut; feature: human-associated habitat; material: faeces | place: China | collected 2012 | reverse complement strand
GTCGGAAAACGAAAGTAGGAGGAAAACTTCTACTTCGTTTTCCTCCTACTCGATTGTGTAATCTCTATATTTTACACGTTTGTTCACAAAAAAATTGCTTTCTTAGTATTTTGCGCATATATTTGTGTCGTAAAACAAACGAGGGGATAATCCTTAGTACTTAATTAAAACTAGAAAAATTATGAAAAAGAGTGTCTTATTTATTTTATTTGCGCTGGTATCGGTTGCGGGCTTCTCACAGATTACAGGTTGGAATGCGAAAGTAGGTATGAACATTAGTAATTGGACGACTGATGAGGTTAATGCAAAAGTTGGTTTTAGAGTTGGAGTAGGGACGGAGTATGCTTTTAATGATATGTGGTCATTGCAGCCTACCCTGTTCTTTTCGACTAAAGGCGGAAAGCTGGATAGTGGTGAGATAATGGGAGTAAATGCTAAAGTCACAGTTAATCAGATGTATTTGGAGTTGCCTGTTATGGCTGCTGCCCGTTTTAATGTAGCCGACAATACGAATATAGTTGTAAGTGCCGGTCCTTATCTGGCTTATGGTGTAGGAGGTAAAACGAAGGCTACTGTGGAATATCAGGGACAGAAAGCTACGGCAAAGATGAATACTTTTGGCAAGATTGATAAAATGACTATTGAAGCGGGAGGACAAAGCCATGACATTCCTCTTGGGGATATTCTTGATCCGAGCGAGTATGATTTATCAGACATGAAAGGTCTGAACCGTTTTGATTTTGGATTAGGAGTCGGTGTTGCTTTGGAATATCAAAAGTTTATCGTAGGGCTCGACGGACAATTCGGATTGACTAAATTGGAAACTGATACCGGGAAGAACTTGAATTTTGCAATCAGTGTGGGATACAAATTCTGGTAAATAGCAAATGTACAGAAACAAATAAAAAGAAAGCCGCTGGAGATGCTCTCCGCGGCTTTTTTATTTCTGAATGATTTATTGGATGAAACAAATGCTTGAACCAGGCTGCTGTTTCTTAGTCCGCCAATTTCTTCAACTTCTTGAAATGCTCGATCACAGCCAGATAATTCTGATCCAGGCAGGCATCAAATTTATTCCAGAGATCCCCCAGTACAACAGCCCCTCCAAATCCGAAATCTTTTATTTCTAATAGATTATCTTCATTAATACCTCCAAGTGCCATTACTTTAGAGTCAATGATCTTAGCTTTCTGTGCCTCACGTAGTTCTTCTGCCGTATAAGTAGAATAGTAATTAACCTTCGAAATACTATCGTAAATGGGACTCATGAAAACGTAATCATAAAAATGCTTTCTGTTCTTCACCTCTTCTACGGAATGGCAGGAACAACTGACGTGTCCGGCATAGTCATGCGGTTCGCTTGGGTTGCGTGCATTCAGGTGGATACCCATCAGATTGAACTCTTCTTTCAGATAAAAATGTTCGTGTGTCACAATGCGGCGATGATATTTTTCCGGAATCAGCGTCAGTAATCGTTCGGAATACATGGCCGGTGTCTCAGGTTTTCTGAGATGTAGAATATCCAGTCCCTCCTCGAAAAGAGCGGTAATAATCTTATCTTCTTCAACGAAGAACGTGGGCGTGGTAACTACAATTAGTTTCATTTCCTGTGTAAAGTTGTAAAGTTTAGCAAAGTTACTAATTAACTATTTCAGAAACCAACGTTTATAGTGAAAATTTGTTAGATTGCAATGTGCGCAAGTCAATAGTCCATAGTTTACCTGATAATACTTCGCCAAATCCACAGATAATCTTCAGCACTTCCGTTGCTTCGATGCTTCCTGTTACCGCAGGAGTAATGCCCATTACACCTTTGGGAGGCGGAGGCATTCGCCTCATTTCTTCTTCGTCCGGATATAAGTCCCGATAACTTTTTTTCTCTTCTCCGTAATGAAAAACGGATACCTGACCTTCAAAGCCGCAGATTGCTCCATAGACATACACTTTCCCCATTTCGGCACAGATGTCATTGATAAGATAGCGGGTAGAAAAGTTGTCGCAGCCGTCTACTACTATATCATACTGACTGATAATTTCCTGTGCGTTTTCCTCCGTCAAACGGATTGGATAAGTCCGGATAGTTATCTCGCTGTTTAGTGCGGAAAGTCGTTCGGCGGCACATATTGCCTTGGGTTTACCTAATTCTTTCTCCGAATAGAGCACTTGCCGTTGCAGATTACTGATGCTGACTACATCGTCATCTACCAGTCCAATGCAGCCTACTCCTGCTCCGGTCAGATAGAGGGCTATGGGAGAGCCTAGCCCTCCCACGCCTACAATAAGAACCTTTGCTTGCTTCAGTTTCTGCTGACCGTCTTCTCCGATTTCGGGAAGGATCATTTGCCTGTCGTATCGCATCGTTTTATCTTTTAAAGTCAAAAGACTGGTCCCAATCCTTCCAGACCGGTTCACGTCCTAATTTCCTCAGGTCACGTTCCACTTCTACCGCTTTCCGTTCGTCACTCACATGGAACTGCTCCAGTGTTTGCGGGTAGCTGTAATATCCGCCCGGTTCTGTCTTGCTTTCGGCACTCATGGTTGTCACGCCCAGTGTTGCCATGTGATTTCGTATCTCGGCGCTTTCACGGGTAGAATAGGAGATATCTACATCATGATCGAAGATTCGCATGGCGAAAGTAAGCTGTGCAAGTTCCCGGTCGTTCATGATAACATTGGGTTGGAAGCCATCGTTTTCGGATGGACGCATACGGGGGAAGTTGACGCTGTATTTGGTCTTCCAGTAGTGTTTCTGCAGGTAGCGGAGGTGGTAAGCCATCATTGTCACATCTGTCCGCCATTCCTCCAGACCGATCAGGACACCCATGCCGATCTTATGGACACCCGCCTGTCCCATACGGTCGAATCCATCGACACGCCATTCGAATTTGGACTTCATGCCTCGCGGGTGATACTTTTTATAGTTCGCCTTATTATAAGTTTCCTGAAAGCAGATGACTCCGTTCAGCCCGTGATGGGTGAGTTCTTTGTATTCTTCCGCTTTGAGGGGCATCACTTCAATCTGAAGGTTGCTGAAATAAGGTTTTGCCAGATCGATAGCACGGGCGATGTAAGGTACACCTGCTGCTGCCGGATTTTCACCTGTCACGAGTAAAAGATTCTCAAAAGGAGCCAGCCGTTTGATTGCTTTGTATTCGTTGATGATTTCCTCCTCCGTCAGAATCGTTCTTTTCATCGGATTACTGATATGGAAACCGCAATAGACGCAGGAGTTGGTGCATGAATTGGTGATATAGAGCGGCACAAACATAGAGATTGTTTTGCCGAACCGCTCCATCGTATATTTCTGGCTGAGGCGGGCCATCACTTCCAGATAGGGAGTGGCGGCAGGTGAGATCAATGCCATAAAATCGTTGACATCCAGATGCTCTTTTTTGCCTAATGCACGGCGCACATCGGCATCTGTTTTGGAATAGATGGCTTTTGTCGTCTCTTCCCAGGATATTTTTTCTAATTCGTCTGAGAACATTTTAATTAATTGAAAGTTGAAAATTAAAAAGAAATGAGGTTGTGACTTGGTTTGGGGATATTCACAACTCATTATTTATCACTCTTGGCATTTTTCTTCAGATCACGGGATAATCTCATGGCGCAGAAATTTGGTCCGCACATCGTGCAGTATTCTCCGTCAATGTGATGTCCCGCGCGGAAATATCCTTGTGCCCGTTCCGGATCGAGAGACAAGTCGAACTGATCTTTCCAGCGGAACTCGTAACGGGCTTTGCTCAAGGCATTGTCGCGTACCTGTGCTCCCGGATGCCCTTTGGCAAGGTCGGCAGCATGAGCGGCAATCTTATAAGTGATAACCCCTACACGTACGTCTTCTTTATCCGGCAGGGCAAGATGCTCTTTCGGAGTGACATAACAAAGCATAGCTGTACCTAACCAGCCGATTTGAGCAGCTCCGATGGCAGAGGTAATGTGATCGTAGCCAGGAGCGATATCCGTCACTAAAGGGCCGAGTGTATAAAATGGCGCATCATGGCATTTCTCGATCTGACGTTCCATGTTCTCCTTGATTTTATGCATCGGTACGTGTCCCGGACCTTCGATAAATGCCTGCACGTTCTTTTCCCATGCACGAAGTACCAGTTCTCCCATCGTGTCCAGTTCTGCAAACTGTGCTTCGTCGTTGGCATCATGGATAGAGCCCGGACGCAGTCCGTCTCCCAATGATACGGCAACGTCGTATTGAGCCAGAATATCACAGATATCGTCAAAGTGTTCATACAGGAAACTTTCCTGATCGTGCACCAGACACCATTTGCTCATGATGCTTCCTCCACGGCTGACAATGCCGCACAGACGTTTATCGGCAAGATGAACATTATGACGGCGGATACCTGCATGAATCGTAAAATAATCTACTCCCTGTTCGCATTGTTCGATCAGTGTGTCCCGATAGATTTCCCAGTTAAGGTCTTCCACTACACCATTCACTTTCTCAAGTGCCTGATAGATAGGTACAGTGCCTACCGGTACAGGGCAGTTGCGGATGATCCATTCACGTGTCTCATGAATATTTTCTCCTGTTGAAAGGTCCATCAGCGTATCACCTCCCCATTTGCAGCTCCATAAAGCCTTTTCCACTTCCTCGTCAATGCTGGAAGTGGTGGCAGAGTTTCCGATATTCGTATTGATTTTCACTAGGAAGTTACGGCCGATAATCATCGGTTCGGCTTCCGGATGATTGATGTTGGCAGGCAGCACTGCACGTCCTTCTGCTATTTCTTTACGGACAAATTCGGGAGTAATGTGGGTCTCGATTCCCAGTTCCTCACAGTTCATATTTTCGCGGATCGCCACATATTCCATTTCCGGAGTGATGATTCCTCGTTTGGCGTATGCCATCTGAGTGATGGCTTCTCCCTTTTTGGCACGATAGGGAAGGGCAATGTGTTCAAAGCGGAGATGATCCAGACTTTTGTCATCACGTCTCATTTGTCCGTATTCCGAAGTGATTTCGGGGAGTTGCTCTACGTCACCGCGTCCCACAATCCATTCTTCACGTAAGCGGGGAAGTCCTTTCTTAAGATCAATGCTCATTGACGGGTCACTGAACGGACCGCTGGTGTCATATACGTATACTTCCGGATTCGGAGTAGCTATCTTTTCTTCTCCTTCGAAGCTGACACTGGGCACTTGTTCAACTTTCCGCATGGCTACACGGATGTTCGGATAGAGTTTACCCGGCAGATACACTTTCTGAGAACGGGGGAATTTTATTTTTTGTTCCATAGAATTTTATTATCGTATTATTAAGAATAGTGAAACAAACACTACTCCCTACTTATTACCTATTACTTATCACCTATTACTTATTCCAAAAATGCAGTTAAAGGTGAACTTGCTTCTGCTATAAAGTTATCAGCCTGCAGACCCAGTCCTGCTTCGTATGCCCGTCTTCCGGCTTCGGTGGCGGCTTTGAAGGCCAACGCCATTTCTACCGGATTGCCTGCTACGGCGATGGCGGTATTTACCAGTACGGCAGACGCACCCAGTTCCATTGCTTCGGCAGCATGGCTCGGTGCACCGATTCCGGCATCTACGACAACGGGGATACCGGCCTGTTCGATAATAATCTGCAGGAATTCTTTGGTTTGCAGTCCTTTGTTAGTTCCGATGGGAGCACCCAGCGGCATTACGGTAGCGGCACCGGCTTCTTCCAGTCGTTTGCAGAGCACAGGGTCGGCCTGGCAATAAGGTAATACGATGAAGCCCAGTTTAACAAGCTGTTCTGTAGCCTTCAGGGTTTCGATAGAGTCGGGGAGCAGATAGCGCGGATCCGGATGGATTTCCAGTTTCAGCCAGTTGGTACCAAAAGCTTCACGTGCCATCTGTGCGGCGAAAACAGCTTCTTCCGCATCGCGTACTCCCGATGTGTTGGGTAGCAACTGGATATTCGGATGAATAATATGTTTCAGCATATCGTCTTCTTTGTCATCCATGTCGATGCGCTTCATGGCTACGGTTACCATTTCAGTGCCCGATGCCAGAATGGCTTGTTCCATTACTTCATTGGAATTGAATTTTCCTGTACCCAGAAAAAGGCGGGAGTCGAACTCACGGCCTGCAATTACTAACTTTTCCACTTTTCAATTATTTTATTTGATTATACATTTCATGTTCAAAATCTTTCGTGTTTCCGCTGCCGGATCCTCCGCCCGAAGAATCGTTCCGGAAAGTGCTATTCCGTTCACTCCGGTTTCGAGTATGGCGGGTATATCCTCACAGGTGATTCCTCCGATGGCTACTACCGGCAGTTCGATATTCGCTTCTTTCATCTGAGATAAAATAGCGGCATAACCTTCCAGTCCCAGAACAGGACTCAGGTTTTTCTTTGTAGTGGTAAACCGGAAAGGACCGATGCCGAGGTAATCCGCTCCGGCACGGTAGTGCTGTACGACATCTTCGAATGTATTTGCCGTACCTCCGATAATAAATGCTTCTCCAAGTAATTGTCGTGCCTGATCTATCGGCATGTCTTTTTTGCCCAGATGGACTCCGTCCACTTCCAGCTTTTTGGCAAGTTCGACGTGGTCATCCAGAAGTAAGATCGCTTCTTTTTCTTTGCAGAGTGGCTTTAGTTGGAGGGCAATAGCTTCCACCTCTTCACACGGAGCTTCCTTCATGCGTAGCTGAATCCACTTACATCCTCCTTCAAGTGCCATGAGTGCCGATTCGAAATAAGTATACCGATCGGTCTGGTGGGTGATAAATTGTAGACTGACCATACTTTTACCCTCCACAAGCCGCTTTGATGACCACGAGGTTATCATTCTCCTGTAACGCGAATTTCTCCCATTCGGAACGTGGAATCATTTTGTTGTTTACGGCAATAGCGATGCCTTGTACCGGAAGTTCCAGTTGGGCAGCCAGTTGTGTAAGGGTAGAAGCAGGAGTCATTTCCACCTCTTTGTTGTTAACTTGTACTTTCATTGTCCTATCAGTATTAATAAGTTGAAAGTAAATACAAAGAGCGTGCTTATATAGAAAGGCGATAAGAAAGAAACACAATCCCTACGTCAGTGCTAACTGCCTCAGGTTCCTAGGGTATAATCTCAGCCCCTCTTTGGGGGCACCCCTTTGTCTTTACGGGAGCAAAGTAAGCGAAAAAGAAACAAAGATTCATCAAATTATCCGGTTTTTTTTCATTTTTCTTCCGATTCCCGCTTTTTGATAGGATGAGAAAAGACAAACCGTGCTCCGTTCTTATAATTCTTGTCAATCCAGATATCGCCTCCCATGCGTTGTATGGTAAGTTTGCAGATCGCCAGTCCCAAGCCTGTTCCCTGCACAAATTCGTTGAGCTTCTCAAAACGCTGGAATACCAGTTCCTGCTTGTCTTCGGGGATGCCCGAGCCTGTATCGGTCACAGAGAACAGCATACACTGGTCTTCTTCGTCTATTTCATAATCCAGCGTGATACTTCCGCCGTCGGGAGTAAACTTCAGCGCATTGTTCAGTAAGTTGATGATCACCTGCTGCAAACGTAGCGGGTCGGTATAGAGCATATAAGGCTCTTTCGGCATCTGAAGCCTGACATCTATATCTCTTGTCCGGTTCTTTCTGGTCAGTGTGATCATGTTCTGGCAATGATTTACCAGTTCGCACCATTCATACTTGAACAGCAGTTTGCCTGATTCCAAGCGTGATACATCCAGTACATCACTGATCAGTTGCAATAACAATTCGGAATTAGTCTGGATGATATCCGCATATTCCTTCTGCTCATCCGTTGCTTCCACGGTATCGATCAGCAGGCTGGAAAAGCCGACAATAGCGTTCAGCGGTGTCCGTATTTCGTGGCTCATATTTGATACGAAGGCACTTTTCAGTTGATTGGCTTCTTCGGCACGCTCTTTGGCGTGACGTAGCGCAATTTCCGATAATTCCAGTTTCTTTTTATCTTCCCTTAATTGGGCTGTAGTCTTCTCAAGGTGATTCTTTAAGATTTTTGTCCGGTAATAATAATACAGTGAGATAAACAGTCCGCCTATCAGTACAAGGAAGGTAAACAGGATGAATTGCACTTCCGTCCGATATGCCTGAAAGAAAGGCACCTGTTGGTTGATGATAAGTGAATTGAAAGGTAGTTTCTTGTCCTGAAATCCCCATTCATGCAGTTTGTTGGCATCAAATTTGTATCTGTTGGGCAACAAATGAATGTGGCTGACATTGTTTTTCCCCTTGTCCAGAAATTGATAAGCCTGTTCTCCCATGCTTCTCCCTATTCCGTCGTACTGGGGGATATACCCTCCGATTGCCCAATACCCAATGGCAGTAGCAGTCAGGCTGAAAACAGGCAACTCTGGATTCGCTTTGGAGAAAGCATATACAGAGTTGTTCATATACGTTATGCCCCGATTGTCAATTCTCCAGATACCCAGTAGTGCAACCGAATTTTGGGGGATATCGCGTAGTTGTTTGACGGCAGCATCAAGGGTGTGGATACGGCCGTCAATATAGGTCGTCGATATTTCCGGATAGCGTTTCATATTCTTTTTCACCCACGCTTGTTCGGCAAGTCCGTTGTAGGTATTGTCCGAGATGAACACTAAATGTTCCATATCCGGATAAAAGCTTCGCATCATTTCGATGTCTTTATCGACATCATATTCGTATGTGTTACAATATATTATATTGTATTCGCTCATTCTTTCCGTTAAGTCGATGCTCTGAGGTTCGTAAGTCTGTATATCAATAGAGTCTTCCGGAATACGGATGCCGTTGCGCGATGCCATAGCGCAAAATACGGGCAGTTGTCTGTACTTCTCGTCTTCGAGGTGCAGGAAACTGCTCCATGCTTCGCCACCCAGCAGGATGACTAGCTTGGCGTTCGGATGTTTGTCCAGAATGTTGGTAAGCGTTTTCTTCCATTTTCTGGATTGATTGAGGTCGGTAACATTCATGTTTTCTACGATGGTGGAATACTTGCCACCCAGTTGGCGGTACGTTTCTACGAACGTGTTGATATTATCGTAGGTATATTTAGTATCGGAATTGTAGGACGTCACGAAAAGTATCTCCTCTTCCAATTCTTCCGGGGTAGCCGCGTTACTGATGAAAGAGAGCAAAAGGAAGAAGGCAACAAAGAAAATGCGCCATTCTTTATTTTTTTGTTGAAGTGTCATAATTGTCTGTTTTGATTTTCGGCTATTGCAAAAATACAATTTATGCCTTTGATATACAATAGAAAGCTTAGGTTTTTTGTTGTAGAAAAAAGGCCGCTGTGAAATCCACAACGACCTTTTCAATAGTATAGTTTAGCTTAATTTTAATGAGTCCGGTTACATTCGTTTTTCTACCACATCCCAGTCGATGATGTTCCACAGGGCGTTTACGTGGTCGGCACGGCGGTTCTGGTAGTCCAGATAGTAGGAGTGTTCCCACACGTCAAAACCCAGAAGTGGTTTCAGTCCGGCGCGTACGGGGTTACTGCCGTTTCCTTCTTTGGTGATATGCAGTTTACCGTTCTTGTCTACTGACAGCCAAGCCCATCCTGAACCGAACAATCCGACTGCTGCTGCATTGAACTCCTTCTTGAAGTTTTCAAAGCTGCCGAAATCACGTTTGATGGCTTCTCCCAGTTTGCCTGCCGGTTCCTTTTTCGAAGGTTTCGGAGCGAATTGGAGGAAATATAAATTGTGATTCAACACTTGGCCGGCGTTGTTGAAGATAGCTCCATCGGGAGCGGTGGCAACGATTTCTTCTACCGTTTTGCCTTCATATTCTGTTCCGGGCACAAGGCTATTCAGATTATTTACATATGTTTGCAGATGTTTTCCGTAATGGAAATCTATCGTTTGCTGACTGATTACAGGTTCCAGCGCATTGTTTGCGTAAGGAAGTTTAGGCATTTCGTAAGTCATGGTCATAATTATTAAAGACATTAATATAGTATTCATATTGTCAAAACTTTAAATGGTTTTGTTATACTATAATAACAGCCATAGTTCGTAAAAGGTTCACGGTATTTTATTTTTATTTATAAATGTACTGTATACGTTCCACTTGCTGCGGGTTGTCATAGCTGGTGCGGCATATCCATTGCCCCGTATTGTCATACTCGTAATAGGAGTCACCGTCGATCCGGTTTCCGTACTCGTCGTACAGGCAGGTCAGGCAGCCGGACGTCTTCTGGCTGTTGCCGAAGATACGTTGGTAGACGATGCGGGTGAGGTATCCGTATTTATCATATTCATACAATTCTTTTTGCGAGAGAATCTGGTTGGGCGAATTGACAAAGAGCATATTCTGATGCTGAGATTCGGTCATTCTGCCTTTGTCGTCGTATTTGTTGACTGTATATCCCTCCATTTCCCCGTTCTTGTTGTACTCTTTGGTTTCCGTCAGTAATCCTTGCTTGTTGTAGCTGCTGACGGTATATCTGCCGTCCATGTATTTTAGGGAATCACTTTCGATGCTTCCGTCGATACCGATGCGGCGTGCACGGCGGTAGAAGTCCGTTTTGGTTTTCGGATTAGTCTTCACTTCGAAGATGCAGTGGCCTTGCGGGTCGTACAGCCTGCTGGTTTGCACCTCGTTGATGGGTTGCCCGTTCTTTTCAGTCACGGATAATGTGGTGGTAAGCTGCCCCTTGTCATTGTAGGTGTAGCTGGTCGTAATATTACCGGTGCTGTCGGTCTCGCAGCACTTTATCAATCGTCCTTGAGTGTAATATTTTACAGTAGTCGGGGTGGAAACGATGGCTTGCAGGATAAATGGAGCACGCAAATTCTTTGCCTGGTCACGAAATTCCTTATACTTGTGTGTTTTGAGGAATTCCTGCAATAAACCGAGCGATTCGGAGTTGACTATTGCCGGTTTCAGAAGCTCGAAGTCTGCCTTTTCACTGAGATATTCAAGATCGTTCAGGTGAGTCCGTGCACCGGTGGACAGATAAGGTGTGTTCTTATAATCATCGATAATCTGCCGGATGGCGGTGGCATTTCCTTCTTTTTTCAGGCTGTCGATACGTTGGAACAGGAAATCATCGTATAAGGTACGGACCTCGGCAAGATAGGGGCGCGGACCTCTGTCTTGATAATACTTTTGCATTTCGGGGTCTTCAAAGAAGGCTTTGAAGTTTGCAGGAGTCGGGGCCGTCTTCACCAGTTGGTAGAGCCGTACGTTTTCGGAGGCGTTGACTTGTGCAATAAATTTGCCGTTGGGATACTCCTTGACGTAAGTCTGATAGATGATGGGAGTGGGGGGGGTGAGCATTCCTTCCAGCAGTGCCACCTCGCGGATGTTCTGCAGCCGTTGCAGCATGGCGGAGTCAACCGGATATTCGGTGGCGTGAATGCTGTCCAGCAGTGCCCGGCTGAAAGGTATTTTATCTTTCGAGGCCTCCAGCAGGTTGATAATGGACTGGTCCGCCTTGTCCCGTATCTGAGAAAGCGGAATCTTTTCCCCTTCGCAGATGCCGGGGAAGTTACTTTGGGCGGCTTTCTCGTAGCAGCCGAAGTAGAGGGTGGCTGCCTGTTCGCTCTGTCCGTTCCACAGGTCGTTGAGGACGTCCATCAATGATAAATCTTCGGCATAGTACGCCTTTGTTTCGTCATCCAGTTTTTCCCTGTTCTTCTGCCATTTGTCGGCGTCATTGTCGTTCAGATACCTTAGCAGCTTTTCCATGCGGCTTTGCTTTTGCGCCATTGCTTGCTGTGGTATGCAGGCGATGAGGCACAAACATAAAATAAATGATAAAAATATACTCTTTTTCATTGCTTTGAGTGATTAGGTTAAATAGTTAGTGATGAAAAATCATAAAAATATCTTCATTGTCAAATGAATGTTATACTTTTGTCGTATTGAAACAAATTTGAACGCCAAGGGTTTGTTAAAAATCCTCATTGTTTTTATAATGCTGTTATGAATACCAACTATATAGAGGAATTAAATGAGAGTCAGTGTGCAGCAGTGACTTATAACGACGGGCCTTCGCTGGTGATAGCCGGTGCAGGTTCGGGAAAGACACGTGTGTTGACTTATAAAATTGCCTATCTGCTGGAAAACGGCTATCAACCGTGGAACATCCTCGCACTGACCTTTACCAATAAGGCGGCGCGTGAGATGAAAGAACGTATAGCCCGTCAGGTGGGCATGGAGCGGGCACGTTATTTGTGGATGGGTACCTTCCATTCCGTCTTTTCCCGCATTCTCCGTGCCGAAGCAAAGTATATCGGATTCACTTCCCAATTTACCATTTATGATTCGGTGGATAGTAAAAGTCTGATCCGTTCCATCATCAAGGAGATGGGACTGGACGAAAAGACATATAAGCCGGGGATGGTGCAGGCCCGCATTTCAAGTGCCAAAAACCATTTGGTTTCTCCTACGGGATATGCTGCCAACAAAGAAGCGTATGAAGGAGATATGGCAGCCAAAGTGCCCGCTGTCCGTGAAATATATACCCGTTACTGGGAAAGATGCCGTCAGGCGGGAGCTATGGATTTCGATGATCTGCTGGTGTATACGTATATTCTGTTCCGCGACTTTCCGGAAGTGCTGGCCCGTTATAGGGAGCAGTTCCGTTATGTGCTGGTGGACGAGTATCAGGATACGAATTATGCCCAGCATAGCATTGTACTTCAGCTGACGAAAGAAAATCAGCGTGTTTGTGTGGTAGGCGATGATGCGCAGAGTATTTACTCTTTCCGTGGAGCGGATATTGATAATATCCTTTATTTCACGAAGGTTTATCCTAACACGAAAGTCTTTAAACTGGAGCAGAATTATCGTTCTACGCAAACCATCGTCTGTGCTGCCAACAGTCTGATCGAAAAGAATGAACGTCAGATTCGGAAAGAAGTATTCTCTGAAAAAGAACGTGGCGAACCGATTGGCGTTTTTCAGGCTTACAGTGATGTGGAAGAAGGGGATATCGTAGCCAATAAGATAGCTGAACTGCGTCGGGAACATAGTTACGGCTATGCAGATTTTGCCATATTATACCGTACGAATGCGCAGAGCCGTGTTTTCGAGGAGGCTCTTCGGAAACGAAGTATGCCCTATAAAATCTATGGCGGACTTTCATTCTACCAGCGTAAGGAGATTAAGGACGTCATTGCTTACTTCCGCTTGGTAGTGAACCCGAATGATGAAGAAGCATTCAAGCGAATCATTAATTATCCTGCCCGTGGCATCGGTGATACGACGGTTGGAAAAATCATCTCCGCTGCCACTGAAAATGGTGTCAGCCTTTGGGCGGCGCTTTGCGAACCATTGAGCTACGGGCTGAACATTAATAAAGGTACGCACACCAAACTGCAAGGTTTCCGTGAACTGATAGAAGGCTTTATGACCGATCAGGTGGACAAGAGTGCGTATGAGATAGGAACGGATATTATCCGCCGGTCCGGCATCATCAATGATGTCTGTCAGGATACTTCGCCGGAGAATCTGAGTCGTAAGGAAAACATTGAGGAATTGGTGAATGGTATGAATGATTTCTGCGCGTTGCGGCAGGAAGAAGGCAACCCGAATATTTCTCTGACAGATTTCCTTTCGGAGATTGCCTTGCTTACTGATCAGGACTCGGACAAAGCGGATGATGGAGAAAAGATAACGTTGATGACCGTTCATTCGGCCAAGGGGCTGGAGTTTAAAAACGTATTCGTAGTGGGACTGGAAGAAAATCTTTTCCCTAGTGGTATGGTGGGCGATTCTCCCCGTGCTCTGGAAGAGGAGCGTCGTTTGTTCTACGTGGCTATTACCCGTGCCGAAGAACATTGTTATATTTCTTTTGCCAAGACCCGTTTCCGTTATGGAAAGATGGAGTTTGGAAGTCCCAGCCGTTTCTTGCGCGATATCGATGTGAATTATTTGCGGTTGCCGCATGAGGCGGGAGTCAGCCGGTCGGTGGATGAAGGTGCGGGGCGTTTCCGCAGGGAGATCGAAGGTGGATTTACACGTGCGGCATCTCCTACACGAACGCCTTATGGTACTAAATTTTCTGATCGTGAACGTCCGAAGACTCAGGTGATTGCACCCAGTGTGCCGAAGAATTTGAAGAAGGTCAGTGCGGTGAGTGGAAGCAGTACACGGTCGGCTTCAGCCGGTTCGGCATCTGTAACAGGAGTGCAGGCGGGGCAGATGATAGAACATGAACGTTTCGGCTTGGGCGAAGTGATCAGGGTAGAAGGAACGGGTGATAATGCAAAAGCAACGATTCATTTTAAAAATGCAGGGGACAAGCAACTATTGTTGCGTTTTGCACGTTTTAAAGTGATAGAGTAATCATAGTAAAATTAGAGATGATCATGAGGAAACAACTAACTGTAATTCTGCTTTCTGCTCTGATATTGAGCGGATGTGCATCGGGACGTATGGGAAATCCCGGAGCAATTGTAGGTGGTGCTGCAATTGGGGGAAGTCTGGGAAGTTCGATAGGCGGACTTATCGGAGATAATAATCGTGGCTGGAGGGGCGGATATCGCGGCTCTGCCATTGGAAATATTGTTGGCACCATTGCCGGTGCAGCGATAGGGAATGCGCTGACTGCTCCGAAACCGGACCCGATAGAGGAATATGCTTACGTTCCGGAAGTCAGACAAGGGCAGTCTCACTCTAAGTTTAAACCTCGGACACAGACTCAGCAGCAACTGACTCAGTTGAAACTGCGCAAGATTCGCTTTATTGACGATAACCGTAATCATGCGATAGACGGGGGAGAAAGCAGCAAGATCATCTTTGAAATCATGAATGAAGGACGGAATCCGGTTTATGACGTGGTTCCTATTGTAGAGACGGTCGGGAAAGTGAAACATATCGGCATTTCTCCTACTGTAATGATAGAAGAAATTCTTCCGGGTGAGGGTATCCGCTATACGGCTACAGTCTATGCCGGAAGTAAGCTGAAAGATGGTGAAGTGACTTTCCGCGTAGCGGTGTCCGATGAGAATGGGGTAATCTGTGATTCTCAGGAGTTTACGCTGCCTACACAGCGGGCGGACTAGGACAAGAATAGCTCAAAATATTCGATTTGTTATAGTGACAGTATGTGCTCGGGATAGTGACACTATCCTTGGCACATACTGTCACTATGTTAATGGGATGGTGACACTATCCCAATACAATAGTCCGGTGCAGTCATTACACAATAAAATGAAGTATCGGTTTCATCTACACAGAAGCATTCTATATGAGTATCTGTCAAAATTTTACGTATCGGTTTTCCTTCCCAGTCGAAAACCCAAATCTCGCTGTTTAGAGTTTCTTTTTGTTCTTCGTGCATCCGATTGGTGTTTGGGTTATACAGTACATAAACATAGTTATTGGAAACGGCAATGCCTCGTGCTCCCAGTTCGGCATCAGGATTATCACTTTCCGCATACACACCGTCTGGGCTTGAATTGAACTGATAATGATAGGGTGCTAACAATAGTCTTTTATGGAGCGTTAATGTTTCCGGCTTATAGTCCCATAGCTCAAGTACATTACTGGTAGCACATGCCAGACGTTTCCGGTCGGTGTTGTAACCGAATTGTGATTGATGAAACATACCTTTAGCCGTATTGGGTATGTTTTCTTCTCCACTTTGATAGTTCGGGAAGTCGCCGCATTTGGATATAACATTGCCGTCATTATCTAAAATAAGGAATCTGCAATCTTCAAAAACACCGGACGCTATAAAGCGTGATTCGCTTATCGGATAGACTCTGTCAATGCTCATGGGCAGGTGTATCAACTCTCCTTGTCGCTGGATGGAAAAGTCTTTCGTGTTGAATATATAGTTTTGCGCTGTGAAGTGCCATCGATTGTGTATGAAGGCAGACGAATCAGACAGAAAGAATTCGACAGGGCTTAAAAATTCATCAGGTCCTTGTCCTTGTGGCAGCATTTGATTTACAAAGCGTTGTTCACTAAGACTATAGCAGTATAAAAGGCTGTCTCCTTTAAAATCACCGGCATATAAGATATCTCCTTTCTTTTTTATATCCATTGGAATGGAGATAAAGGCTTCCTTCAAAGCGGTAGATTTAGCAGTTGTGCTTTCGCTAAAGGATACTCTTTTTTGTGATTCACTACAACTGAACAATGGCAATGCCAAAGTAAACAATAGAATGATGTTTTTAGATTTCATTTTGTTTTGCTTTATTTTGTACTATAACTACAAAGATAACGTATGTGTTTTGAAAAACAAGGATATTGAAGAGAAATAGGGCTAAAATATTTATAGTGAGAACATAATAATATAATTGGCATTCGGTAATTACCATATATTGTGTTAACTTTGTGATTTATTTGATGGTAATTGTAGTTGCGTTTTTGCTAAAGGGTATATTTATTGCCATAAATAGTATTGATCCACATACCAAAGAACTTGTCGGTAACCGAATATACTTTATTGATTTCTGTAATAATGTCTTTTTCAAGCAGTTTTTTAGTTGCGGACTGTACAGAACTTGCGGATGTCAGACTGTATCGTTTGATAAATTTCGCTGATGTGACGTTTTCTGCTTCACCTACTTTGGCAATGGCATAAAGCAATTCCTTCTGCTTTTCGGGAATATTAGATAAGATTTCCCGAAAGATTGTATCATTATATGCAATAAGGTTATCTATAGCTGTTTTGATAATTTCCAGTGTACATTCTTTCCCTTTCGGTGTATCTGCAAAAGCTTCATTGAATGTTTTTTGAATATAAAAGGTATGTCCTTTGAATAGCCGATATACTTTTTCTATATTTTCGATTTCAATATGCCGTTTTCTTTTTTGGAAATGGTCTGCGATAAATGGTATATAGATTTCCGGTACAATGGCTTTCAGTTCCAAAATATCGGCACTGTGGTAGAATGGACGGGATGAAGATAGAAACATTTCCTGCATCATATGCCGTTCACTTCCGGCAAAGATGAAATTGCTGTTTCCTATTTTCTGTATGTGTGTGCGTAGTAATGCTTCTATATTCTTCTCGGGATATTTAGCAATTTGTTGAAACTCGTCGATGGCAACAATACAAGGTTTGTCTGCTGCTATCAGACATTGAAATATTTCTTTCAGTGTATATTCGGGTCGATCAATATCCCCCAGTTCCAGATTGAAAGTAGGTAGATTGGTCAGCGGGTCAAATCCGAATTTACCATTGATTGATTTAAGTGTCTGGATAAACAGGTTCGCCATTTTCTTACTGCGGGGCAATAGTGTTTCATAAATTTCTTTGCCAAGCAGATAAGTGAATTCTCTTAAGCTTGATGTATGGAGTATGTCAATGAAGAAAGTATAATATTCTTCTTTTATTTCAGGTTTCTCATAACAGAAACGGATTAGTCCCGTTTTACCCATTCTTCTGGGTGAGATAATGACAAGGTTATTGCCATTGGTTAATGATTTAACCAGCCTCTCTGATTCTTTCACGCGATCGCAGAAGTACTCGGGTTCTATTTTTCCAGTTACTATAAATGGGTTAATTTCTTTTGCCATACCTGTTTCAATTTTCCGTAAAGGTAGTTATTTGAATAGAATTATGCAAATCGAATAATGTTAATAAAGTACCTACCACGTAAGCGTTCATATCATACGTAAATCATATTTTCGCTTTCGGACTTGCAGGTTCAATACTTTTGTTATATATTGCGATTCGGTTTCCGTTAAACTCTTTATTATAGTTTGGTCACTACAAATAAAGGAATACCTTGGCAGGTACGAAAATCTTCTTATTTTTTATTTCAATCATTTTTTAACAGGCTCTTATAAATAATAAAAAAGTTTATGAATAAAATCTTTTTAAGTATCACAGCATTGTTTGCTATTAAAATATATTCATGTATCACTACATGCCCGAATTGAATAGTTTAATGGATTATTTCTCAGGGGATTACCCCTGAGAAATAATTGAAAATACCCAATTTATATTATGAATAAGATAATTATACTTCTATTGTTAATGATTATATGTGCTTGCTCATCTAATAAACAAAAAATCATTGATGGTATCGAAAAAATACCTATTGAAGTACGTAATGCTTCTTCTGATGCTTCCGTGTTTCTAGAGAAAATAGAAATTACTCCTTTAGAAACGAAAGATTCATCATTAATAGGTAAATTTAAAAAAGTCATGTATGACCAAACAATGGATATATATGCGATTTATGATAAAGATCAAGTTGTCTCTACATTTTCAGGTACAGGTAAATTTATTTCTAATTCAATAAATAGACAAGGTCAAGGGCCTGAAGAGTATTCTATGGCTGTAGATATAAAATTTAATCCATTTTTAAAAGGAATTGATTTGTTGGATCCATATGGAGTAATATATACATATAGCCTTGATTTTAAATTATTATCAAAACGAAAAATTAAATCAAAATTTGCGCTTAATAGTCTTATGGCCTTAAGTCTTGATAAATATGTATTTACTAATCCTTTTATTTGGACAGATGAAGAAGTGTTATTTGCAAATTTGAAAACTCAGCAAATTACTAATGTTGGTTATAGTGGAACTATTTCTGTAGAAAATACGATGGACAAGGAGATATTTTATACAATAGGTGAAAAGTTCTATTTTGTACCTAATGGTGTTAATTATTATTTTTATCAGATTGATGACAAAGCAATGGAGCTTACTCCTATTATGTATCTAGACTTTGGGGATTCAATGATAGAAGAAGACGATTTACCGGGATGTGCAACTGCAAAAAAATATAAATCAGATAAAGAAATGATGGAATTAACAGAAGAAACAGCAGGGAGAGCTGATTTTTTACGAAGTTCTAACTATGTTATTCCATTGATTAAATTCTTTAATGATGATTATGTTTATGTTGTTTTTGTACAGAATAGAGATACTGGCGGTAATTTTATATTTAACAGAAAAAAGAAAGAGGGATTTTTACTGAGGGATAAGAAGCCTTTTATTATGAAATTTTGTTTTGGTATAGTAGATAATATTTTAATGGCAATTTGTCATCCAGACGAAGTCGCTATGTATACAGATCCCAAATTCATGTCATCTGAGGATATTTTAAAAATGACACAGTTGAAAGAAGATGATAATCCTGTAATATTGAAATACTATTTGAAAAAATGATACGTATTCTAGGTCTTATATTTGTCATTATTTTGTTGTGTTCGTGTAAGGAAACGAAGAAAGATAGAATTATATCTCCTTATACTATATTAAGTTGATGTGTTAAATGCTTGCAGACATATTCCTTGTAATATGCTTGAAATATCTGAATCCTCCCGAATGGAACAGGATAAGGATAATCATTATTTCCGCATCATTCATACGGTTCGGTTTGTTCTGATGCGTATGAGTCGTATCTTCGAACATATATTTTCCCTGTTGCAATGCAAATTCCTTGCAGAAATCATCCGCCATACAATAAATCTCTGTACCTTTAGCCTCTGTGAACATAGTGGTAATCGTTTAAATGTTATAATTGAGCACTATAAATTTAATACTTTTATCGCTATGTTTCTTATAATCAAAAGAATATTTTAATCTTATATCTAACTCACATTATATTAAGTAGTAATAATGATTGCTGGAAATAATAGTTCGTTGGCGGAAGTGGTACATGTGGGAAAAATTATTATGATAATTTTTCTAACTATGTCATCCTGTCAACGACAGGTTTCAAATCATAAAGGTGATGTTGAAATTATTGATGTTTTGAATAGAAATAATCCTATACAAATCAATTTGTACGATATTGTGGATAGTGTCAAATATGTTCCATTGAGAACAAGTGAATGCTTATTAAGTGATATTGAATGTATAAAGAATGATGGAAATTTTTACTTTGTAAAAGATTCAAGAGGATTATTTGTCTTTGATGAAGAAGGATATTTTATTAATGAAATAAGTCATAGAGGAATAGGGCCGGATGAATATGTTTATTCGGATAATTTCTATTTGGATCGTGATAATAAATTGGTATGTCTTATCTGTAATTCTATGAGAAAAATTTTACAATATACTTATTCTGGAACTTACTTTAATACAATTCAATTAGATGCCAAAGATGCTAACATTGAATCTGCCTTGATGTGTGGTGAAGGTGAGCTTATTGCATATTATCCGTTACCAAATAATTATTCTCAAAGCAAAAGTGAATACAGTGTGTTCAGAATCAAGAATAACTCATTCATTGGTGAAACGCTGTTAAAAGCAAAAGAAATAGGAACTCAAAATATACATTATCCTTTTTTGCATTATCCAGTAGCATTATTAGATAATCAATGTATTTTTATATCGGCATTGTCGAATGAGCTTTTTGTATATGAGGGAGGTCAAATAATGCCTGGATATTACGTAAATATACCAGAAAATGAGCCAAGTGAAGATTTTATAGAAGAACATAAAGACTTGAACTTTTTTGAATTGATTGAAACTTTAAAAAAAAGTAATATAGGTTGGGGAATCACTCCTGTTGAGTCTTCTTCTGATTATTTATTTATGTCAATTAGTAATAAAAGTACGTTGATATGGGATAAAAAAAGATCAATTCAAATATCTAATATTTATGATCCTAATTTGAATCTTTATTCTGACTTACTTTTGCCTGGTGGAGTATCAGATGAGCATCTGGGTTTTTATTCTGCAGATTTTCTTTATGCTAACAAGGAGCTAATATTGAAAGGTAATGATAGATTTCTAGCTAAATTGGTTGGCAATTTGTTAGAAGATGATAACCCTGTCGTTTATCAATATTACTTTAAGAAAAATGCTATAGATATATTAATTGAAAAATATGGGATTTGATTATGACTAGAGGAAAATGTTTTCAGAAGTTTTTTATTGCGTGACGATTAGAATTGACTTTGTTCTTTTTAGCTTTGTCCAAAAGCTTAAAGCATGAATCAAGGCAAATATATCTTCGCTCAACTTACAGATTTTCTTTCTCGTAGACAGTTCGACAACATCGTTGCAAGATATTCCGGCAACAAGTATGTGAAAAGTTTCACTTGCTGGAATCAGATGCTCTACATGGTCTTCGGTCAGTTAATGGCATGCGATAGTATGCGAGATTTGATGTTGGCTTTAGAAACCCATCAATCAAAATGTTATCACTTAGGTTTCGGTTCTACTGTTACCCGTACAAATCTTGAGAAAGCTAACCGCAATCGTAATTGTAAAATCTTTGAAGAGTTTGTTTATCTACTGATAGAAACTGCTCGTAAGCGTTACTACAAGGATGATTTTGAGACAGCGGTTGAAGGTAATGTGTATCCTTTTGATTCTTCTACCATTAACTTATGTTTAAGTGTCTTTTGGTGGGCTGAATTCAGAAACCATAAAGGAGGTATCAAACTGCATACTTTATATGATGTGAAGACTTCCATTCCAAGCTTTATGCTAATAACTCCTGCTAAGATGCATGACGTCAATGCTATGGACTGGCTACATTATGAGAGTGGAAGCTTTTATATCTTCGACAGAGGGTACGTTGACTTCTCCCGCTTGTATCGCATAGATCAGTCTGAGGCATGGTTTGTAATTCTGGGGTACAACGATGAATGCTGTTAAGACGCAGGTCTATTGTGCGCTCATCACGTACTGCTTGGTGGCGATTGTTGCTGACAAATTGAAAGTAGGCCGACCGATCTACGAAATTCTATAGATTTTAGGAGTATCATTGCTGGATAGAACACCTGTAAATGAGATACTTACTGAGCACGATTACAAAAATGTCAAAGAACTAAATTATAAACAATTGAAAATCATCTGGGAATAAGTGCCCAGTAATGTTATCGGATATTGAATATTGTTAACAAACTTATTCTTTTTGCTTTAATATGGTCCGTTTCTTTAAAACCAAAGGCCCGTTGGTTTTAAAGGAACGGGGTCTTGGTTTTAAAGGAACGATACTTTGGTTTTAAAGAAAAAATAGCGATTTGTATAAGGCTTGTAATCAGGTATTTATGAAAATGTGTTTTTGAACTTGTGGAATTGAGAAATATTTAAACAATCATGGTTTAATGAGCTAAAGATAATGATACGGTATTATTTATATTATGGACATTTATTTGATTATAATACCACTTTTGTACTTAATTTAGTAGAATGAATTATATCTTTTAAACGAAAATATTTCAAATGTTATGAAAGATGTTATCTTTGTGTTGTAAAACAACATAAATTAAAATAAAATGAGACCTAAAAGCATAATTCTGTTATCTATTATAGCTTGCATTGGAGGAATTGTATTCTTCTTCGCTTGTAGATATACTTATAAATCCAAAGTAGCCGAACTTAAGGAGAACGCAAAAAAGACTTTTGTTGAGGCAGTGGACCGAGAATTAAAAGATAGACAACTGAAAGGAAATTTTTCAGTTTATTTAAACTTAGGAAATGTAGTCTCTGAAACACCAGATACTGTTTATTGGGAAGATGAGTCAGGGAGGTATTCGTATCAAATTGATTTTGAGAAAAAACATAAGAATATAAATAATGATGCTAATGTACGTTCTTTACATTCAATTGCATTTGGGAAAAAACCGCTTGTTCCAGACTCTTTGAATGCTAAATGGAGAGAACAGTTACTGATATCAGGTATTTCCTTTAAATCGGCTTTATGTATTTCTTTAACAACTAAAGATGGTAATGTAAGATCTTCAAATACATATCAGAGTGAATGGTGTAATACTTCAAATTTGGTTTTTATATTTTATATAGGTTATGGTTATGAGATTGAGGTAATGGGGTATTTAAATTATACTATGTGGAGTATGATATATAGGGAAATGCTGTTATACTTATTTTTATACGTAGTTTTAGGGTACGGATTTTATAAGTCTTTCATTATTATCAGCCACAAAATACAATTATTACGTACCAAAGATAGAGTGGAGATTGTTAAAGAAGTACCTGTGGAAATTGTTAAAGAGGTTTCTGTAGAAATTATAAAGGAAGTTCCTGTAGAAATACAGGTAATTAAAGAAGTACAGAGAGTGGAGAATATTCCTTTGCGTTCCTATCTATTGCGAGAAAATATAATATTTTATGCAGATCAAAATTTGATAGAGGTAGATGGAATTAAGCAAAATATTCAGGCTCAAACTAGCTTACTTTTGGAGTTGTTTATTAATCAAAAAGATAATGGATACATTTTAGAGGAAGATTTTATCAAGGAGAAATTATGGACTAATTATTCAGGGTATGGTGAACGAATGCATTCAGCGATTGGACGCTTGCGTTCATTGCTCAAAAAAATAGATACTTCATTTAGTATAATAAATAAAAATGGTACATATCAGCTAATTATTCCAGAGAAGCCTCCTGTTAAATGAAATAGCAAAAAATGTCGATGAAATGGCACTTTTTGGATTATGGCTTGATTTTGTTAAATAAAAAATAATGCTAGGTTAGGATTGGTTAGCGATATTCTTTGAATATCTAACGTTTCATTACTACTTTTGCTCACATAATTAATCTTTAATACAAAAGTAGTATGAAAAAAATAATTTTCCTTCTTTTATGTATAGTAGCAGTTTTGTCTGCTAAATACTTTTCATCTCATAAAAATGTACAGAGTGAATTGCTTTTATATAATATAGAAGCATTAGCTGCTGGCGAACATGCGCAACAGGGTCGATGTTTTGGGACGGGGACTTTAGATTGCCCTGTATCTCATGATAAGGTCGAATACATTTTTGGAGGTTATAGTCTTGAAGATCTTTATTAGCCTTCTTCTTCTTCTCTTTATTTGTATCTCTTGTGGAACAGGGAATAAGGAATATGCAGAGAATGTGTTTCCTTATTCAGAATTTCCACAAGAGAAGGAGTTAAAGGGAGAGGTAATAGAGCTTGATACTGCCTTATTTCGTTGTCCATTCCGGATACGAGTTGAAGGAGATAAAGCCATTGTAATGGATTTGCATGGCATTGATTATTATGCTCATCTGTTCCAATATCCTAGCTTTAAATATTTATCTTCTTTTGGGAGGCGTGGTGATTCACCTACAGAAATGCTATCAATAGAGAATGTCCGTTTCTACAATCATCAAGTATGGATATTAGATGCTAATAAAAGAGAATTAACACGGTTAGGTTTTTCTTCATCCAGTGATTCACTGCTCCGTGACGAAGCGGTAACATTGGGTGAAGATATTTTAAGACCGCTTGACTTCGCTATATATAATGATACCTCTTTTATAATTCCAGATTATTCGGGTGAAAACCGTATCTGTTTGATCAATCGCGATGGACAGTTAATTAACAAGATTGGTACTATTCCAACAGTAAAGAAGAAGGCGTTGCAAAATGCTCGACCGGCTTTAGCACAAGTATGGCGTAGTTTTCTTGATTATAATCTTCATAACGGTGTATTGGCAATGGTGACTCAACTCGGTGAAGTACTTGAAGTGTATAATTTGAAAGATAGTACATCTGTTGTTCGTATTGGTGAGAATGGAGAGCCTGAGTTTAAAATATCCGATGGGTATGGAATACCTACAGGAATTATGGGATTTAGTGATGTACAAGTAACGGATAGTGCTATTTATACGATCTTTCATGGAACTACATTTAAAGAGATTGCAAAACATAATGGTTCCCTTCCTGATGGAGGAAAGTATATTTATGTATTTAGTTTGGAAGGAGAACCAATATATAAGTATGTCCTTGATCATTATGTGTACGGTATATGGGTGGATGAAACTACTAAAACAATAATAGCAACAGATGTAAATAATGATCAGCCAATTGTGAGGTTTAGTTTTGGCAGAATGAGAGATAGCAAACTTAGTTTAAAAGGAGCAGAATGATGAATAGTTTTATCGTGCCGGATTTGCTGTACGTCAACTACTCTTTAACCCACAAAAAGGAGGTAAGGCAAAGACAAAAATAATATTTTCTAGCAAATACGTTTTGCTAATTTTCTAAAGTATTTTTTATAAACGAATATTAAAACATCGAAAAATGAAGAAAAAAAATATTGGCATAATAATTGTTAGTGCAATTGCAATTATATCTGGTTATAATGTTTGTATATCACAAAGCAATCAAAAAATATCAAAATTGGCTTTGGCTAATGTAGAGGCTTTAGCTAATGGTGAAGGTGGTACCTCATATGATTGCTGCAATACAAGTGAATGCGGAGGGGCCTTTTGTGGAAAATTCACTCCTGCTGGTAGTAGTACTAGTTATAGTGTGTTTTATAAATAAATGAAATTCTATAGGGGATCAGATGTAGATAAATCTGATCCTTTATTAAAAATGCAATACAATGAAAAATACATATGTTATAATGCTTTTTGTAGTCATAATGTCTTGTACCTCTAAAGAAGTCAATAAAAGTCATATTGTTGATATAAGTAGCTTAAAGGGAATAGAATTAAATTTTATTGAGTATCCGATAGAGCCTATGCTTGGAAATCCATATGAGATTGAATATATAGAACCGTATCTTATAATGGATAATCTGGTGGATGATAAAGTATTATTGATTTACAATGTGAATAATGATTCCTATGTTAATACTCTTTCAGTGGGTAATGGTCCTGATGACATTTTATTTCCAATAGAAATTCAGGTAAAAGATCAAGAAGTATATATAATGGAACGTCAATCCGGTAAATGCAGGAAATATTTACTATCTGCATTGTTGCACGATTCTGTGTCAAATTTTAAAGAAACGATGTTGTCTAGAAGTGATAGAATGGCAAAGACTAATGATGCGTACATAGGTAGTGGCATTTATGATAGTGGTATGATTTGTATATTTAATGAAGAGTCTAAGGTTTTAAAAGAAGTAGATATTTATCCTGATTATTTTGATGCTTTAAAAGATTCTGGTCGTAAGTATAAGTTGGGACAATCCCGTTTATGCTTTAATGCGAAACATAATCGTTTGATTCTAGCTCCATTATTTTTAAATTCTATCAATATCTACTCTTATCAGCACAATGATTTGGAAAAAGTGGATTCCTTAACTATTGGTAAGAATTTGTTGAAGAAAAGAATTCTTGAGAATGAGGGAAATGTTGATATTGAAGGTACAGATATTTATCATTGTGTAGATGTTTGTTGTTCTAAAGATTTTTTTTATGTTTTATATAATGGTGCCAAGATGGAGAAGAAAAATGATAATACCTTGATGTATATATTAAAATTAGCGATGGATGGTACTTTAAGTAAGAAGTATAATGTTAATTCACGAATTAGGAATATTTGTGTTTCTGAAGATGATACTAAAATGTATGCTATATTGCTGAATGAGGATTTGGATTATGTGATAGCAAAGACTGAATTGTAATTGTTATGTAAATATAGTTAATGTATGAACAAAACTATGCTTTTGATTTTAATTGTTTTATTTTCTTCTTGTAAAGATTCTACAACTGATAGAATTGCTTATTTAGTGAAAGAATGGATTGGGAAAGAAATTATTTTTCCTAATAATATGAACTTTACAGCTATAGAGCAGGATGTCGTTAGTGCGAATTTTCTGAAAAAAAATAATTATTCAATCGTTACTTATGCCGATTCTATTGGATGTATGAGTTGCAAGCTAAAGTTAAATGTTTGGGCTAGTTTGATAGAGCAGTTGGATTCAATGACTAACTCATCTGTGCCAGTGTATTTCTTTTTGTATTCGAATAGTGTAGAAAAAATGCATGATGTCTTAAAACGGTATAATTTTAAATATCCAGTATGTATAGATGAAAAAGATTCATTTAATATTTTAAATAAATTACCATCTGACATGAAATTTCAAACTTTCTTGTTGGATAAGAATAATAAGGTTGTCGCTGTGGGAAATCCAGTAAATAATCAAAGAATAAAAGAAATATACTTGAATATAATTTCAGAAAAACAAGAAATACCTGAAATGAAAAAGCAATTGTATACTTCTGTCTTGTTATCTAATAATAAAATAGATTTAGGACGTTTCACTTGGACTAAAAAGCAGGAAATAGAAATTATGATTATTAATACTGGTAAAAATCCATTAGTGATTAATGAAGTGGTGGCTTCTTGTGGATGTATGACTGCAGAGTATGATGAACAACCTATTCAATCTGGTAAAACTGCTGTCGTTAAAATAAGTTATCGGGCGGAATATTTGGGACATTTTGATAAGACTATTGCCATTCATTGCAATGTGAAAGAAAGTCCTCTAAAACTTAGTATTAGTGGTAATGCGGAATAACGATTGAAATAGTATGGCGAAACGAAACAAAATTTTATTTACTATTATTTTGCTGTTTAGTATACTGGGATGGCATTTAACAGATAGTTTGATTGTTTTGGAAGGGTCTATAACTCCTTTAGAGATTGCTTTACAATCTGCAGGGAATAGTCGAAATGAATTAGAAAAAGTGCTTCTTTATTATAGAGAGAATTCGTCTGATAGCCTAAAATATAGAGCAGTTTGTTTCTTAATTGTGAATATGCCTTTTTATTCATATTTATCAGGGAAACAATTGGAAAACTATAAGTCATATTATTCTTGGCTGAAAAAAAGTAAAGGCAAGTCACCCGAACAAGTGGCGGATTCTGTAAAAAAAGTTTTTGGACCAATTGGAAATATGGTTAGGAAACGTGATATACTTGAAATAGATTCAGCTTATTTATGCCATAATATAGAATGGGCATTTAAGGTCTGGAAGGAACAGCCTTGGGGAAAGAATATATCATTTGATATGTTTTGTGAGTATATACTGCCATATCGTATTGATGATGAACCGTTGGCTTATTGGCGTGAGATGTATTATGAAAAATATAATTCATTATTGGATTCATTAAGGATGTCTAATACTTTGGATAAAGAAGACCCGGTAGTTGCTGCTAGCTATTTGATAGAACGATTACTGGATAAAGAGCATATTTTTACTTCTGTAACTCCAACTTCTTTTGGACATATTGGGCCGGAATATGTGCAATATTTATCAGGATCTTGTCGAGAGGTTACGGATTTTTGTGTCTACCTGTTCAGAGCTTTAGGAATCCCTTGCGCCATTGACTTTATCCCAATGAGCGGCTCCGGGAGTGCCGGTCATTTCTGGTTAGTAACCTGGGATAAAAATGGGGAGGACTATAAAATGGATTTCCCGGAACCTTTACAATTAGTTCGCAAGAGTTGGTGGTATGCAATGGATATGAGTGCTAAGATGTATCGATACACTTTTAGTGTTAATAGGGGGGTATATGAATCAATGGCAGCTTATGGGGAAGAATTATACCCTTTTTGGCGGTTACCGAAGTTTAAAGACGTAACTCATGGATATGCCCAATATTATAAGAAGGAGATGAAGATTCCTTCTGAGCGGATATATAAGGAAAAACGCGATGGGAAAATAGCCTACTTATGCCTTAGTAGCCGTGATCGTTGGATTCCGGTTGATTGGACAGAATATGATAGAAATAATCTGGTATTCCGGAACTTGAAGAAAAGTTCTATAATGAGGGTAGCTACTTATGAGAATGGGTCATTGCATTTTGTGACTGATCCTTTTATAGTGGATGGATGGACGAATAAAAGCCATTATTATTCAGCTGGTGAAGAAAAACAAGATGTGGTATTGTATGCTAAATCTAATATCGATACGGAGAACCTTTTCAGAGACAGGATGATAGGAGGTGTGTTTGAGGGAAGCAATAGGGCGGATTTTGCAGATAAAGATACTCTGTTTCTTATCCAAAGTAAACCTTATCGTCTGAGAACAGTAGTCAAAAGCTGGTCTGATAAAAAATATCGTTATCTCAGATATGTAGGTCCTGAAAATGCCAGTTGCAATGTTGCAGAAATAGCCTTTTATGAACCGAATGATACTACTGCTTTGAAAGGAAATGTGCTGGGAACTCCCGGGTGCAGCCAGCAAGATGGAAGTCATGAATACACCAATGCTTTTGATGGCAAAACATGGACATCCTTTGATTATATCGAGCCAACCGGAGGGTGGACCGGTCTGGATGCCGGAAAGGAAGTGCAGGTAGACTCTATTGCTTACACTCCACGAAACAGAGATAATTATATCCGTCCCGGAGATACCTTTGAACTTTTTTATTGTGATGGAGACTGGAAATCTGCCGGCATGATGATAGCAACTACCGATTCGCTCGTTTATAAGAATATCCCTAAGGATGTGCTTTTGCTATTGCGTAATCATACCCGAGGGGTGGATGAACGGATTTTTGTTTATGAAAATGGTACTCAGGCATGGAAGTAAGAAATAGAATCATACAGAAGATAATCTTGTGGATAATGCCAGTAAGTGTTGTCCTGCTGATATACGCATGCCATCATGCAGAAAAGAAGAATGCTCTTTTTCCACCTATTTACGTCGCAAGACATACTTTAATGACGCTTTCTCCGGATTTTACGATGGAGGCTGACAGCACGGCATTGTATAAGCAATATTTGCGATTACGTACAGGAAAAGAGTTTCCCATGGTCGGAGTTTTGCGTGTTGATGGAAAATCGTATCGTTTTATAGGCGGTGACTCTTTGCGTATTGCTCCTATAGCATCCATTTACAGCGGTGAAGGATGGAGTGGTAAATATTCATATTTATATCCGAGAGCGGATTGGGAAAAACAAGAATATGACGATTCGCAATGGCAGGATGGAACCGGGGCATTTGGCGTTAAAAATATATATTATCCGGTCCATACATTGTGGGGAGCGAATAATATTTATGTACGCAGGCATATTACTATTGATGATAAAGAGGCTTTGGAAGGGCGAAAGATGTATGTCCGATATATGTGTGATGGTCAGATCGATCTTTACTGTAATGGAGAGCATATCCCACAAATTGATAATCAATCTATGCAATTGGAATGCAGGCAACTATCCGGCAAGATAGTCGATCAATTACAGAACGGAGATAATGTGATTGCTGCCTTTGGGCATAATAAAGGAGGAGGATTTGCATTATTGGATTTTGGATTGTATGTAGAAAATAAAACCTATTGTGAACTGGACACGGCGACTCTGAAACAGATGAATGTGCAAGCAACTCAAACTCATTATGTTTTTCAGTGCGAAAGTGTGGAATTACAACTTGACTTTGTCTCTCCTGGCTTATTGGACGAGCCGGATATGAGGGGATGTCCGGTAGGGCTTATAACATATCGTGTAGTTCCCCAAGAAGGGGAATGTCCTGATATTGAGATATTGTTTGATGTAGATATGGAATGGTCTTTTGACCGTTTCTCTGTGGATATGAAGGCGGAAGGAAAAAAATATTCTTATGAGGGCGGACATGCTGTATTCTCCCAGAAATTCGGTGAGGGTCAAACGGGTTGTGGTGCACTTCTTTTGGGTTATGAAGAAGATAGAATTATGCAGTACGAGGGGGAGAATATCTATCCTTGTTGGAATAAAGGGGGAGAGAAAACAATAAAGGATATAATGAGGCTTGTAGGGGATCAATGTTGGTCCTTAAAGAGCAAATGCGATGAGACGGATGATCTCTTAAAAGAAAATGCGTTTCGGAATGGATATAAAAAATTAGCACAGATACTGCCTGTGTATAGAAATTTCATGGCTAATCACAGGCTTGTGATGAATACTGATAATAAGTTCTATTGTTTCGGAGATACTTTGGGTAATATAAGGGAAGCCTACGAATGTTTTCCTGCATTGTTGTTGTGGGGGCGGGTAGATTTGATGAAAGGATTATTGAACTCTGTTTTTGAAACATGTGAAAATAGTGATTGGGTAAAAAGTTATCCTCCTTATGATATAGGAACCTATCCTATATCGGGACGTCAGTCGAGTGTGGAGGATCATAGTATTGAGGTCGCTGCCGATATGTTGATGATGACTTTAACTATTGTAGAATTGGAGAACGATTTTGATTATGCGGAAAAGCATTGGGGGCTGTTACAGCAGTGGGCTGGCTACTTAGAGTCATGTATGCAAAATGAATCAGATTTTATTCCTGAACTATTAAACGAAAATGATGAACGCGTGAAAAGGGTATTGGGATGGAAGGCTTATCAGAAACTAGTACAATGGAGACAAAATAATGGGTAACGTAAAGCAAAATATAAAAAAAGTAGTAGTCAGGCTTTTGGATATATCATTTGTGGTATGTTGCTTGATGGGATTGATGTTTCTGGGACAATTATTCTGTTTTACTTCATTCAAGATTCCATCAGACTCTATGGAACCGACATTAAAGGATGGTGACCGAATATTGGTGAACAAGATGATTATGGGGGCAAGGCTGTTCGATGTGTTTGCTGCATTGGAACAAAAGGATGTGAATATCTATCGATTACCTGCATTGGGAACTTTGAAGAGGAATGATGTGATAGTATTCAATTTTCCTTATGAGGAGTTTCGGTGGGACAGTATCCGAATGAATGTGATGCAATATTATGTGAAGCGCTGTATAGCTTTGCCGGGAGATACTTTAGAAATTCGGGAGGGAATTTATAAAGTGAGGGGATGTAATGAACAGTTGGGTGATAGCAGTGCGCAGCAATATCTTGCGGGATTACAGCATCCGGAAAAACAAGGAATTGTGATGGGAACCTTCCCTTATGATGAAAATCTGGGATGGAATATCCGGGAGTTTGGTCCGTTACCTGTTCCGCAAAAAGGGCAGCTTGTAACGATGGATCGTACTACTTATATTTTATACAGACAGCTGATTGCTTGGGAACAGAAGAAGAAAATTGCATTAAAAGATGGACAGGTATTATTGGGAGATAGTACTATTGATCAATACAGCTTCAAAAAGAACTATTATTTTGTATCGGGAGACAATATGGCTAATTCGCAAGATTCCAGATATTGGGGGATGTTGCCGGAAGAGTATATTGTTGGGAAAGCTACCCGTATCTGGAATTCAAAGGAGAAGTATACTGACCAGATACGTTGGGAAAGGATTTTGAAAAAGATTATATAAAGGTAAAGGGAAGGTAGAAAATGATCATACAAAAGAAACATATAGCTCATGCGTTGATGTTGCTGGGAGTCATTGCTGCTTTGGGTATTGTAACTGTTTCCTCTTATAATATTTCACCAGGAGAGATGGCTTATCAGAAATTGTGGCTAGGTCGCATGGCTATTGTTTTTGTAGGATGTAGCCTGATCTCATTATGTTTGGATAAAAAGGTAAATGCTTTTAATTTATCAGTAATTTGGTCTCTTATTATCTTAGGTGGAATTGAGGCTATTTGGGGTATGAGGCAACTATATGGTTTGGCTATATCTAATCATTCATTATATACGCTTACTGGTTCTTTTTATAATCCGGGGCCTTACTCCGGATATTTGGCAATGGTTTTTCCGGTTTGTTTGAATGAATGGCTGGGCTTGAAAAAGATTGGAAACCGTACATGGATAGAACAAGGTAAATATTATGGAACTTCCGGAGTATTGCTACTGATTCTTTGCGTATTACCGGCTGGTATGAGCCGCTCGGCATGGGTGGCTGCTTTGGTTTCAGGAGTATGGGTATATGGTATGCACTTTTCATGGGGAAATCGTTTGCGGGGAATAATGGAAAAGTATAGGAAAAGGGTATTTCCGGTCATTATCGCCGGGGGAATGGTATTGGTAATGACTGGTTATGCCTTTTTCCAATTAAAAGCGGATTCGGCTAACGGACGACTGCTGCTTTGGAAGATGAGTGTTAGGGCTATTGCTGAAGAGCCTCTCCTTGGACATGGAATTGGTAATTTTGCTTCTGCTTATGGTATGGCTCAGGAGAATTATTTTGCAGGAGGAAAGTACTCGGATAAAGAAGAATTGGTAGCTGGAAGTCCGGAATATGCTTTTAATGAATATCTTCAGGTAGGAGTGGATTACGGAGTTTTTTTCTTGGTAGTTGTATTGCTGGTAATCAGCTTTTGCCTATGGAAAGGAATAACAGAAAAAAGGTTAAGCGCATGTGCCGGCCTCATCTCCGTATTGGTCTTTGCTTTTTCATCTTATCCGATGCAGATTCCAGGATTTGCCATAGCATTCTATTTTTTATTGGCAGCTTGTGTAGTAGGATCTTCACGAATATATACTTTGCTTTTTATTATTATGATTGCGTTGTTGGGAAGTTATTACTGGAGATATAATCAGTATGAGTTTTGTAAAGAGTGGACTAGTTGCAAAATGCTTTATAATATAGGTGCCTATCAGTCTGCTAAAGACAGTTATGAGAAACTTTATCCGAAATTAAATGACCGGGGAACATTTTTGTTTGAATACGGTCATTGCTTGCATAAGTTGAAAGAGTATGATGCTTCTACAGAAATAATGGAAGAGGCTATAACGCATAGTTGTGATCCCATGATTCTGAATATAATAGGAAAGAATTATCAGGCTACAGGAGAATATGAGAAAGCTGAAGAATATTTCATACGGTCTACCCACCGGCTCCCGGGACGAATTTATCCGTATTATTTGTTAGCGAAGCTTTATGCGGAACCGGAGTATTGGCATCCGGAGAAATTGAGACAAGCAGTTGAGGTAGTACTGACCAAAGAGCCGAAAGTGCAATCGACTGCAATAAGAGAAATGAGAGAAGAGGTAAAAAAACTTTTAAAGAGATAATTGAAAGATGATAAAGTTTTCCGGATATCTGATTGTAACCTGTTGGAGCGGCTTACTGTTGTTTGCCACTGTTTCCTGTGCGGATAATAGGCTGAAGGAAGCTTTATCATATGCTAAAGAGAATAGTCACGAATGGGAAAAGGTGCTGAAACATTATGAGAATGAACCTTTGAAGAAGAAAGCGGCTCAATTTCTGATTACTAATATGATAGGATATTGGGGACCGGACTCTACGGAAGTGTTTGCTTGCAGGAAGTTCACCCAGGAATATGATTCTTTATCCCGGATCTATCAGTATGAAACGAGTGTAGAATGGGGAGAAAAAGTGGACAGTATCTGGGAGAAATTTGGCGAAAAAGTATATTATGGGATTAATAAGAAAAAGATTTTCGACTTGCAAGTCTTAAAAGCTGATTTTATTATCCATGAAATAGATTTGGCTTTTAGAGCCTGGAATAATAATATATACACACGTGAGTGTTCGTTTGATGATTTTTGTGAATATATACTGCCATATAGAAGAAAAAATGGAGCGTTGCCTGATCAGAAACGTGCAGAATTCTATCAAAAATATCATGAACATTTCTTCTCCCAATCGGGTAAGGATTTTATTGATGAAGCTGATTCGTTACTATATAAATATAATTTCCTGACTCATTCTTGCTTTTATGGGACAAGGATTCCCATTTTAGCTATCAGCCAGATGGAATATATGAGACACGGCCTGTGCGAAGACCGTTGTTGGTTTAATATAATGCTTTTTTCTTCTCTGGGAATGGCTGCTGCCATGGACTTTGTTCCGGGATGGGCTAACAGGAATGGATCTCATTCGTGGAATGTGTTGATCGTCAATGGGGTTTCGTATCCGTTTGAACCTTTCTGGGATGCCGACCGATGGAAATACAAGCGAATATATAATAATAAAACATTTGATGAGGCATGGGGACGTTTCAGGCTCTCTAAAGTTTTTCGCAGAACTTATGGTGCGCATATGGATGCTATTCTTAAAGATACTCAAATGGATATAGAGGACATTCCGGAGGTGTTCAGGGATGTTAGAAAAAAAGATGTATCTCACGAATATTTTGATACAGTCAATGTCACGCTTACTTTGCAGAATGTACCTGATGATGAGCGATATGCTTATTTGTGTACATTTAATACAGGTAAATGGAATCCTGTTCAATGGGCAAAAATAGAAGGAAAGACTGTTGTCTTTAAAGGAATGGGGCGTGATGTCGTTTATCTGCCTGCTTATTATCGGAAAGGAAGCGTAATAGGTGCGGGTACCCCGTTTTTGTTACAACAGGATGGCACGCAGAAGTCTTTGAATGCAACATGGAAGAATGAGAAATCTTCTATACTGTTAAGGCATAATGTGGGAGCAACGTATCATAGCGGTAATGTATGGAATAACAGGAAAGTGGCAGGAACCGTATTGCTGGGTGATGTAACACCCTACTTTACATCAGCAGATACCCTTTGTGTCTTTCCACAGAATATAGGTATTTACAGGCATTGCCTCTCTGTGAATAATAAAAGAAAGTTGCGTTATGTGCGGATGACTTTACCTTATTATTCGATCGCATTAAATGAACTGGCTTTTATTGCAGAAAGCGGTAAGCGTATATCAGACGTGCATTTTATACAGAAAACGGATTCGACAGAAAACGGTGAGAAGCCTGAATATGTATTAGACAATATATCCGGTACGGGTTACTTGAAGTTGGGTATAGAAGCCGGATATATTGATATTGATTTAGGAGACTTCTATGTATTGTCGGAAATCCGGTATATTCCTTACCATCAGATATTGCTGGACGATGGCATTGCCTATGAACTTTTATATTGGAAAGATGGATGGAAGCTTTTGGACAGCGCCACTTTCAGCGGGAAACCAATGGCTTTTGATAACATACCGCAGGATGCATTGTTACTGCTCAGACCTAAGAAGCAGAAAGGACGAATATCTTATCGTCCGTTTATTTGCAGGGATGAGGAACTTCGGTGGTATTGATAAATTAGTGAAAGTAATGTATATAATTGTGAAGATGTTGATTATTATTTAAATAATATCTTGTATCTCTTTTTATTTAGAAAGAAATATGTATTTTTGGATGTGTAACTAACAAAATAAAAAATGAACAAACACAAGTTAGCATGGGTCTGTCTGTCTTCTGCATTGATTATGGTGGCAGCTTGTAGCGGTAAGAAAAACATTGAGAATGAGTCGGAAAAGGGTGTTACTACCGTTCTTCCCATGTCTAAAAACGAGGTAAAGGTAGAAATACTGAAAAGAAAAGCATTTAATCACGAACTGGTGAGTAACGGCAAAATCAGTGCCCGTGGCAAAGCCGATCTGCGTTTTGAAACCGGTGAAGTCATCGCTCATATCTATGTGAAGAATGGCGACCGTGTACAGAAAGGGCAGAAACTGGCTGATCTGGATAAATTCCGCCTGGAACAGAAATTATCCCAGTCGGAAGATGCTTTGCTGAAAGCCGAACTGGAATTGAAAGACGTACTGATCGGGCAGGGATATTCTCCTGACTTTAGTAAAGTCCCTGCCGAAACAATGAAAATCGCCAAAGTAAAAAGCGGGTATGAACAGTCGAAATCCCAGTATGAACTGGCGAAAAGAGAGATGGAGCATGCTACGTTGATTGCTCCTTTTGACGGTGTGGTAGCCAATTTATTTTCAAAGCCTTATAATCCGGCAAATACTTCTGAAGCATTCTGTACTATTATTGATTCCAAAGGAATGGAAGCTGATTTCACAGTGCTGGAAAATGAACTTGCTTTTATCAGGATGGGAGATAAAGTGGTAATTACTCCTTATGCCGGAGGAGATGCGTTTGAAGGCAGTGTATCAGAGATAAATCCATTGGTGGATGCCAACGGCATGGTGAAAGTGAAAGCATTGGTAAATGCGGGAGGAAAACTGTTCAGCGGAATGAATGTAAGGGTAAGTGTCCGCCGTTCGCTGGGAGAGCGGCTGGTTATTCCGAAGAGTGCCGTTGTATTGCGTTCCGGCAAACAAGTGGTATTTACCCTGAAAGACGGCAAGGCAATGTGGAATTATGTGAATACGGGACTGGAGAATGCGACAGAATGTGTCGTCTCCGACAAGTCGCAGAAAGGTATCGAGGATGGTCTGCTGGAAGGAGATACGGTCATCGTCACCGGAAATCTGAATCTGGCGCATGAGGCGGAAGTCTATGTTAAATGAAGAATTAAGAATTAAATAATGAATCTATGATAAAATTCTTAATTCAGCGCCCTATTGCCGTATTGATGGCCTTTACCGCCTGTTTCATCATCGGGCTGGTGACATACTCTACGCTGCCTATATCGCTGCTTCCCAATATCGCTATTCCTGAGATTACGGTACAGGTGGCGTCTGCCAATACCTCTGCCCGGGAATTGGAAAACACGATTGTCAAACCTTTGCGGGGGCAGCTGATTCAGGTCTCTACCCTGAAGGATATTCATAGTGAATCGAGAGACGGGGCGGGCATTATCCGTTTGTCATTTGAATATGGAACGAATACCGACCTTGCCTTTATCGAGGTAAATGAGAAGATAGATGCCGCCATGAACTATCTTCCGAAAGAAGCGGAACGTCCGAAGGTAATCAAAGCGAGTGCAACGGATATTCCCGTATTCTATCTGAATCTGACACTGAAGAATGACAGTGCTTACGGAGCTACGGAACAACAATCCTTCCTTGAATTGTGTGAGTTTGCCGAGTCTGTCATCAAGCGCAGGATAGAGCAGCTTGAAGAAGTTGCCATGGTGGACGTGACCGGAATTTTGGAACGGCAGGTACAAATTGTGCCCGACAAGGACAAGCTCGCCATGATGGGACTCTCCATTGGAGATATCGAATCGGCTTTATCCTCTAATAATGTGGAACCGGGCAGCATGACAGTGCGCGACGGGTATTATGAATACAATATTAAATTTTCGACATTGCTGCGTACGGCGGAGGATGTGGAAAATATCTATCTGCGTAAGGGCGACCGCATCGTACAGTTAAAAGACTTCTGCAAAGTAAGCGTCGTACCTGTAAAGGAAAAAGGAGTATCCCTGTCCAATGGCAAACGGGCGGTGAGCCTTGCCGTCATCAAACAGGCGGATGAGAACATGGATAAGATGAAGCAGGCGCTGGTAGGCACGATGACCTATTTTCAGTTAGTATACCCGGAGATCGATTTCAGCATCAGCCGTAATCAGACGGAACTGCTGGACTACACCATCTCTAATCTGCAACAGAATCTCTCCCTGGGCTTTCTCTTTATTTGTCTGGTAGCGGTTCTGTTTCTGGGAGATGTAAAGTCTCCGCTGGTCATCGGACTCAGTATGGTGGTGTCCATCGTGATCAGCTTTGTCTTTTTCTACCTTTGCAATATGTCTCTCAATATCATTTCACTTGCCGGATTGATCCTGGCATTGGGAATGATGATTGACAGTTCGATTATTGTGACCGAGAATATATCGCAATACCGTGAACGGGGATACTCCTTGCGCCGTGCCTGTGTGACGGGAACCAGTGAAGTGGTCACCCCCATGCTGAGTTCTTCTCTGACAACTATTGCCGTCTTTGCCCCGCTGATTTTTATGAGCGGTATTGCAGGCGCTATTTTCTTTGATCAGGCTTTTTCCGTCACTGTAGGCCTGATGGTGTCCTATCTCACCGGTATCATGCTGCTTCCTGTGCTTTATCTGCTGGTTTACCGGACAGGTGTCCGCACCCGGAAATGGAAGTGGCTTTCTTTCAAATTTAATAACCCGATCAAGGATCACACGCTGGACCGCTTCTATGATGCGGGTGTTGACTGGGTATTCCGCCATAAAATGTTCAGTGTACTGTTCTGTGTGATTTCCATCCCGCTTTGCGTATTCTTCTTTTTCTTTATAGATAAAGAACGGATGCCCGATATCGAGGAAAATGAACTGATCGCCCGGGTAGAATGGAATGAGAATATCCATGTGGATGAAAACAAACGACGGGTGGATGAACTTTTCAAAGAACTGAAGGATGAAGTACTGGAGCAAACAGCCTCTATCGGCAGACAGGACTTCATCCTCAATCGGGAAAGGGAACTGTCTTCTTCCGAAGCGGAACTTTATTTCCGTACGGAGACTTCCGACGCTATTGCTCCTTTGGAACAGACGGTATACCGGAAACTGAAGGAACGTTATCCACTCTCTGTCATCTCTTTCTCTCCGCCGGAAACGGTCTTTGAGAAACTCTTTGTGACGGGTGAACCGGATGTGGTGGCGGAATTTTACACCCGTAATAAAGCGGAAGCCCCCAAAGCGGAAGCAATCCGTAGCGTTGAACAGGAACTGGGACGAAAAACCGGAATCAATCCGACAGGTATCGCCTTCGAAAACCAGTTGAATCTGAGTATCAGCAAAGAGAAACTCTTGCTCTACCGTGTTTCCTACAACGAACTGTATCGGGTACTGAAAACGGCTTTCCGGGAAAACAGTGTGACGATGCTGCACTCTTATCAGCAATATTTGCCGATCAACATTGCCGGAGATGAAAAGACTGTGAACGAGGTGTTGCAGGAAACACTGGTGCAGACGCAACCGGACAACCGTGGGAATGTCGACTTTATCCCGCTTCGGGAATTGATCAACGTAGCTCCCGCCGAAGACTTGAAAAGTATTACTTCCGGACGTAATGGCGAGTATGTCCCGTTCGACTTTTACGGCGTGCAGGATGCGAACCGGCTGATGCGTGAAGTGAAACAGGTGGCGGAGGAAACAGGGGACTGGGATACGGGCTTCTCCGGCAGTATCTTCTCCAACAAGGAGATGCTGGATGAACTGGTCGTGATTCTGTTGATCTCACTGCTGCTGATGTATTTCATTCTTGCCGCACAGTTCGAGAGTTTTCTGCAGCCGTTGCTGGTACTGGCGGAAATCCCGATTGATGTGGCATTTGCCTTACTCTTGCTTTGGATATGCGGGCATACGCTGAATCTGATGTCTGCCATCGGTCTGATTGTGACCTGTGGTATTGTAATCAATGACTCTATTCTGAAACTGGATGCGATCAATGAACTGCGCAAGGCAGGCGTTCCTTTGCTGGAAGCTATTCACGAAGCAGGCCGCAGGCGTCTGCGTCCGATTATCATGACTTCGCTGACGACCATCTTTGCCATGGTGCCGTTGCTGTTCTCCTCGGATATGGGATCGGAACTGCAAAAGCCGTTGTCTATCGCCATGATAGGCACGATGTCCATCGGTACGGCGGTCAGCCTCTTTATCATACCGCTGCTTTACTGGTTTATCTATCGGGGAAAAAGCGGGAATCACAAACCAAATGAAAAACATGTTGAATTATGAAGAAATCATCCGTTCTTTTTGTATTGATGGCAGCATCGGGGATATGTTTCTCTTCAGTATATGCCCAGAAACGTCTGGTGCTGGACTTGAACCAGACTATCGCTTTAGCTAACGACAGTTCGCTGGAGTCATTCCGCACACAAAATATGTATCTGTCCGGTTATTGGGAATACCGGACGTACCGGGCAAACCGTTTGCCGAGTCTGACAATGGACCTTACCCCGGCACAATATAACCGGGATATCACGAAACGTTATGATTCGGGACAGGACCTGGATGTCTACCGTACGCAACAGTCATATTATGCCTATGGAGGATTAAGTGTCCGTCAAAATCTGGACCTGACCGGAGGTACGTTCTATCTGGAGTCGAACCTTGCCTATATGCGTAATTTCGGGGATAATAGTGCGACGCAGTTTACCAGCGTCCCGATACGGCTCGGTTATTCGCAGAGCCTGGTCGGGTATAATCCTTTCAAATGGGACCGGAAGATCGAACCGCTGAAATACGAGCGTGTGAAAAAGGAATTTCTTTATAATGTGGAAAAGGTTTCGGAAACGGCGACGAATTATTTCTTTTCGCTGGCGATGGCGCAGGCGGAATACAAACTGGCAAAGGAAAACCTCGCATCTACGGATACTTTGTACCGCATCGGACAGCAACGGCACCGGATCGCCGCTATTTCACAGGCGGACCTGTTGACTTTAAAGCTGGATAAAGTGAATGCACAGAATACATTGCAGAATAGGGCAAGCGCCTTGAAACGGGCAATGTTCTCACTGGCATCTTTTCTGAATCTGGATAAGAATACCCAGATCGAACTGGAGCTTCCTTCACGCCCAAGTATGATGGAGATTCCGGTGGATGAGGCTTTGAGATGGGGAAGGAGCAATAATCCGCAGTTGCTGGAACTGAAGCAGAATGTACTGGAAGCGGAGCGGAATGTGGACAGAACAAAGAAGGAATCCCGTTTCAATGCCAGCGTGAATGCCAGTATCGGTTTCAACCAGGTGGCGGAAAGCTTCGGAGATGTGTATCATAAACCGATGCAGCAGGACTTGGTAGCGGTCAGCGTATCGATTCCGCTGCTGGACTGGGGCGTTCGTAAGGGCAAATACAACATGGCACGGAATAATCTGAATGTAGTGAAGATTTCGGCACGTCAGGATGAGATCAGTATTGAGGAGGAAGTAATCATGACGGTGAGTGATTTTAATATCCAGCAGCAGTTGATTGCCAGTGCGGAAGAAGCGCTGGACCTGGCGATACTGGCTTATAATGAGACAAGGCAACGTTTTATTATCGGTAAAGCGGATATTAATAGTCTGACGCTTTCGCTCAACAGGCAGCAGGAGGCGCAGCGCAACTACATTTCTGCCTTGCAGAACTACTGGCTGAATTATTATAAAATACGTCGTCTGACTTTATTCGATTTTGCTACGAAGCTTTCTCTTTCGGATCGTTTCGACTTTAATGGAGGGAGACTGATCAGATAGTAATTTCTTTTGAGATATAGACAAATGAATCATGCAAGATATAGGTTCTGAAATTAAGAAGTCATCAAAGGCTTCCGCTTTTACGCTCATTGTCGCTTTTATCAGCGTGGCGTTGGTCGGGCTGGCACTTGTTCCGTTGCTGCCGGTGAAGCTGAATCCGTCACGGACCTTACCCGGATTTTCTGTATGGTTCGGCATGGGAGGGACTTCGGCGCGTGTCGTGGAGATGACGGCTACCAGCAAACTGGAGGCGATGCTTGCCCGTGTCAAGGGAATACAAAGCATATCTTCGACTTCCGGCAATGGCTGGGGAAGTATAAATGTGAGTCTGGACAAGCATGCAGATGCGGCTGTCGCACGTTTTGAGGCTTCGACCATCATTCGTCAGACTTGGCCGGAATTGCCGGCGGGAGTTAGTTACCCGTACATTCAGATGGCAAGTCCGGAGCAGAAAAGTCAGGGACCTTTTATCGCATTCACGATTAATGCGCCTGCCACTCCCAGTCTGATTCAGAAGTATGCGGAGGAACATATAAAGACACGCCTTGCGCAGCTTCCAGGAATCTATAAGATAAACGTCAGCGGAGCCACACCGATGGAATGGCGTCTGGAGTATGATTATGAGCAGTTGCGTGCGTTGGGGGTGAGTACGGATGAAATTAGTCAGGCAGTCGGTCTGCATTATCAGAAAGAGTTTCTGGGGACTTATGATGTGGAACAGGCGGCTTCGGGCAAGGAATGGATTCGGTTGGTGCTGATGCCCGAACATGATAACCGGGAGTTTGACGCCGGGCAGATACAGGTGAAAGTGAAGGATGGGAGAATCATCCGCTTGGACGAACTGGTGAAGGTCGTCCGTATGGAAGAGCAGCCTCAGAGCTATTACCGGATCAATGGGCTGAATTCGATTTATCTGTCTGTTGTCGCTGAAGAGGCGGCTAATCAGCTGGAACTGAGCAAAAAAGTACAGGCGTGTATGGATGATATCAGACTGTCGCTTCCGGCGGGATACGAGATTCATACCAGTTATGATACTACAGAGTTTATACATGACGAGCTGAACAAGATTTATTTGCGTACGGGAGTGACGGTGGCTATCCTGCTCTTGTTTGTACTGCTGATTACTTTCAGCCCCAAATATCTGTTTTTGATTGTCACCAGTCTGACCGTGAATATGGCAATAGCCGTTATCTTTTACTATGTCTTCGGACTGGAAATGCAGTTATATTCTTTGGCGGGTATCACGGTTTCACTGAACCTGGTGATTGATAATACGATTGTGATGAGTGATCATTATCTTCGATGTAAAAACCGGAAGGCGTTCATGTCTGTATTGGCGGCTACACTGACAACAATGGGAGCGTTGGTCATCATCTTCTTTCTGGACGAGAGGATTCGTCTGAATCTGCAGGATTTTGCCGCAGTGGTGATGATTAATCTGGGAGTTTCATTATTGGTTGCTCTGTTCTTTGTACCTTCTTTGATTGATAAAATCGGGTTGAAACGACGCAGGAAGTCTTCTCTGACCGGAGTGAAGAGAAAATGGAAAATGGGGAATACCCGTTTCTTAGGATGGCTGCGTTCGAAGATGCGAAGGGGGCCGGTCTATTTCAGTCATTTCTACAGGTGGCTGATACAGAGGCTTTGCCGCTGGAGAGTAGCGGTTTGCCTGCTACTGTTGCTGGCATTCGGATTACCGGTTTTTCTGTTGCCGGAAAAGATGGATGGGGATGGCAAATGGGCAGAGATTTATAATAAGACACTAGGGACTCCTACCTATAAGGAAAAGGTGAAACCGATAGTGGATAAAGCGTTGGGAGGAAGTCTGAGGCTGTTTGTGCAAAAGGTGTATGAAGGGAGCTACTTTACCCGGAATGAGGAGGTGGTGCTTTATGCTAACGCCAATTTACCGAACGGCAGTACGCTTGAACAGATGAATACACTGATCAAGCGAATGGAAACTTATCTGAGCGAGTTCAAGGAGATCAAGCAGTTTCAGACATCGGTAGAAAGCGCCCGCAGGGCATCTATCAGCATTCGTTTCACAAAGGAAAATCAGAAAAGCGGGTTCCCATATACACTGAAAGCTAACATGATCAGTAAAGCTCTCCAGTTGGGGGGAGGAGATTGGAGTATCTATGGATTACAGGATCAGGGATTCAGTAATAGTGTACGCGAGAACGCGGGATCATTCCGGGTGAAAATGTACGGATATAATTATGATGAACTTTATAGCTGGGCTACAAAACTGAAAGAGGTCTTATTGTCCCATCGTCGTATCAGGGAAGTTACGGTCGGTTCCAATTTCTCGTGGTGGAAGGATGATTATCAGGAGTTTTATTTTGAGCTGGATAAACAACGGATGATCGGAGCGGGGATCGGAGCCGGAGAACTGTTTGCTGCTATTCGTCCCATATATGGGCGGAATCAGGAAATCGGTTCCGTTGTTACCGAAGATGGAACGGAAAAGATCAAACTCTCTTCCCGTCAGTCGGATCAGCGGGATATATGGGCCATGCAGTATTATCCTTTCCGTGTAGGCGATAAAGAGTATAAACTGGCGGAACTGGCTAAAGTAGAGAAGGGACAGATGCCGCAGGAAGTGGCGAAGGAGAATCAACAATACCGCTTATGCCTGCAATATGAGTATATCGGTGCGTCGGAACAGGGAAATAAATTGCTGAAAAAAGACCTGGAAGAGTTTAATGAACTTCTCCCGATGGGATATAAGGCGGAAGCGGAAAGTAATAACTGGTCATGGGGTGGAGGTGCCAACAAACAGTACCGCTTGCTCCTGATTGTGATTGCTATCATTTTCTTTATTACAAGCATTCTGTTCAATTCGTTGAAGCAGCCGTTAGCGATTATCTTTGTCATTCCGATCTCTTATATCGGTGTGTTTCTGACATTCTACTGGTTCAAGCTGAACTTTGACCAGGGTGGTTTCGCTTCGTTCATTCTGCTCTGCGGTATCACAGTGAATGCCAGTATTTATATTTTAAATGAGTACAATGCGATTCGAAAACGCTTTCCCTGCCTTTCACCTCTTCGTGCTTACGTGAAGGCATGGAATACGAAAGTGATTCCCATTTTTCTGACGGTTGTTTCTACCATCCTTGGCTTTATCCCCTTTATGGTGGGAGCAGAGAAAGAAGGTTTCTGGTTTCCTTTGGCTGCAGGTACTATCGGTGGACTGGTAATGTCCGTGATCGGCGTGTTTATTTTCTTGCCGGTACTGACTTTGAATAAAAAGAAGATGATGGTGAAGAAGCCTTGAAGAAATAAATTAGCTATTAGCATATTTCGATTAGCTAATAGCTAATTTGTTTTTGCTAATAGCTAATCGAAATAAGGTATAGGAGATAATTCACCAGTTATTTCCTGCATTGCTGCTGCCGATCAGCATTTCTACCCGTTGCTTATACAAGTTGGCTCCCTCAGCGATGTTCTTTCCCGCATCTGCGGTTCCCATTCCGTAAACAACAACAGGCGTTTGCCACGACATCCCCGAATGAATGGCACTAACCTGATAAGGACGTAAAAGCTCATCCACTGTGAAGCGGTTTCTGCCTCCGCTGCGGTATGCTTCATATTCGGAACCTGTGGTGGTTACTACTGTCAATGGTTTCCCGGCTACTGCCGGAGTCTTGGAAAGGAAGGTGAATACTTCGTCCTGCCATTTTTTGAGCAATGACGGCGCAGCCATCCAATGAAAGGGAAATTGATAAATGAGGGCGGAAGCATCGGAAATGATTTTGCTCCATTCGTCAACATCAAAAGAAGCGCCTTGCTGGTCGTAAAGATTGAATACTGCTACGCCTTCAATATCATTCACTGCGTCAATCAGTGCTTTGTTTGCTTGTGATTCCTTAATGTTGGGATGCGCCAGGAGAATCACCACTTTTCTTAAATCTTTATTCATAATCAATCGGGTATTTAGGATGAAACAACTACATCTATAATATAAAGGTCTAAAAATAAGAAAAAGTTTTCGAAACTCAATATCTTAATTAAAAATAAAAGAATCTCTCTTTGCTTTTGAATTTGTATTTTTGCAGGCACGTCCGTAAGACGTTACTTTAGATAATAAATTTATATATGATAGATTTCACTCAATTTCCTTCTCCTTGCTATATCATGGAGGAAGAGCTCTTGCGAAAGAACCTGTGTCTGATAAAAAGCGTAGCCGACAGGGCAGGAGTGGAGATTATTCTCGCCTTCAAGTCATTCGCCATGTGGCGTTCATTCCCGATATTCCGCGAATACGTGGATCATTCCACAGCAAGTTCCGTGTATGAAGCACGTCTGGCATTGGAAGAATTTGGAAGTAAAGCCCATACTTATTCTCCTGCGTATACGGAACAGGATTTTCCGGAAATCATGCGTTGCAGCAGCCACATCACTTTTAATTCAATGGCACAGTTCCGTCGTTTCTATCCGATGACAGTAGCCGAAGGAAGCGGAATCTCCTGCGGTATCCGTGTGAATCCAGAATATTCGGAAGTAGAGACTGAACTTTATAATCCGTGCGCCCCCGGTACCCGCTTCGGAATGACCGCCGATTTATTGCCCGATACCTTGCCCAAAGGAATCGAAGGTTTTCATTGTCATTGTCACTGCGAATCTTCTTCTTTTGAGCTGGAACGTACTTTGCAGCATCTGGAAGAGAAATTCTCCCGCTGGTTCCCGCAAATTAAATGGCTGAATTTGGGAGGCGGGCATCTGATGACCCGAAAGGATTATGATACGGAACATCTGATTAAATTATTGCAAGACCTGAAAGCACGATATCCTCATTTGCAGATCATCCTTGAACCCGGTTCTGCTTTTACATGGCAGACAGGAGTCTTGACTTCGGAAGTGGTAGATATCGTTGAGAGTCGCGGTATCAGGACGGCTATTCTGAATGTGAGTTTCACCTGCCACATGCCCGATTGTCTGGAAATGCCTTATCAGCCTGCCGTTCGTGGTGCGGAGATGGGGAATGAAGGAGAATTTATTTATCGCTTGGGAGGTAATTCTTGTTTGAGTGGTGATTATATGGGAGTATGGAGTTTCGATCACGAGTTGCAGATCGGAGAGCGGATTGTGTTCGAAGATATGATTCATTATACCATGGTCAAGACAAATATGTTTAACGGAATCCATCATCCCGCCATCGCTTTGTGGACAAAAGAAGGGAAAGCGGAAATATACAAGCAATTTTCTTACGAAGACTATCGGGACCGAATGAGTTGATAATCAAAACAATTGTTTGTTTGCGGAAACAAAGTGTGCAGATTCTTGTGAAAAAAATATGCAGAATGTTTGCAGAATTACGGAAAATCCCTACCTTTGCAACCGCAAACGAAAAAATGCGGAAATAGCTCAGTTGGTAGAGCATAACCTTGCCAAGGTTAGGGT
>OGYC01000399.1_pt1 | contig 47350 bp, 45 predicted proteins | sample 1576461 | NCBI WGS metagenome assembly OGYC01 (sample SAMEA3541569, study PRJEB24748) | human gut metagenome | biome: human gut; feature: human-associated habitat; material: faeces | place: China | collected 2012 | reverse complement strand
ATTTTGTGTTTGTGTTGTGACGGTGCTGCGATGTGAATCGAGGTGCCGTTTTTTTGTTATAACTGCTTTGGGGTTATAACCAGGGATTATCCGACATAATAAAATTCTGTGATTCAGTCTGCCGGAAAATGTCTTCCTTTGCAAAAAAGAAATAATTTAGTATCACTTAAATCAAATCATTTATGTTCAATGAAAAGAGAAGCAGCATGCTGCACGGTGTCCTGTTGATAGCATTATTTTCTTGTGCTGCGTTTTATATTGGCGAGATGTCTTTTGTAAGAAGTATTTCTTTCAGTCCGATGATTGTCGGCATCATTTTGGGTATGCTTTATGCCAATAGTCTGCGAAACCACCTTCCGGAAACGTGGGTGCCGGGAATCCAGTTTTGCTCGAAGAAGATTCTGCGTATCGGTATCATTTTATATGGTTTCAGATTGACTTTTCAGGATGTGATGGCTATTGGGTTGCCGGCTATGCTGATCGATGTGATTATTGTGGCTGTGACTATTTGTGGCGGTATCTATTTGGGTAAATTGCTGAAGATGGACCGTGGAATCGCATTACTTACTTCCATCGGAAGTGGAATTTGTGGAGCCGCCGCCATTCTGGGGGCTGAATCGACCATCAAGGCAAAGCCATATAAAACGGCTGTGTCCGTGTCTACTGTCGTGATTTTCGGTACTATTTCCATGTTTCTGTATCCTTTCTTGTACCGGAACGGACTTTGTGCACTGACTCCCGATCAGATGGGGATTTATACGGGGGCTACCCTGCATGAGGTTGCCCATGTAGTAGGTGCCGGAGATGCGATGGGAAACGGTATTTCGGATTCTGCCATCATAGTGAAAATGATTCGTGTGATGATGTTGGTTCCTGTGCTTCTGATTACTACCTATCTGGTGGCGAGAGCGCGGAAAAGACAAGTGCAGAAAGGACAGAAGTTTCAGAAGATTGCAGTGCCCTGGTTTGCAATAGGCTTTATGGGTGTCATCGCTTTCAATTCTTTTGATTTGCTTCCTGCGCAGTTGGTGGCAGGTATTAACACACTGGATACCTTTTTGCTGACAATGGCTATGACGGCACTTGGAACAGAAACAAGCATCGATAAATTCAGAAAGGCCGGAGCCAAACCTTTCGTACTGGCTCTTTTACTTTATGTGTGGCTGGTAGTCGGCGGATATTTCCTTGTGAAGTATCTTACTCCTTATCTGATGTAGGAGAAATCATCTGATGTAAGGGAAAAACGTCTCCTTGCAAAATACTTATTATCACTTTCACCGCAAATTGTACAATCTTAGACGGATAAATTAAGTGTCAGTCACTGAGAACTTCCCATTTTATCTGTATGATTGATACAATTTGTGGCGAAAGTGATGCGTTTCATCCGGGCAGGCTATATTTATTGCTTTTCTTTCGGATAGTTAGGACCGTAAAGCATCGTTTTTTTGCGGACAACCAATTGACCGTCTTTCACAAATTCCTCTCCCCGTTCACTGAGGTGGCGGATCATTTCTGCACGCATTCCTGTCAGCAGCTTTTTATATTTCTTGTCGTTCACAGCATTATGCAGCTCTTTAGGATCTTTGGCAAGGTCAAACAATTGCTCTTCACCTGTATAGAAGTACCAGATATATTTAATCTTTCCGTCGGTCAAGGCACACCAATAGTTGTCATCACTGTAGCAAGTGGCATGTTCCAGGTCGATGTATTTGCGCCATTCCGTTTCTGTGCCTTTAGCCAGAGATAGCAGAGAGCGTCCGTCTATGTCGGTGGGAACGGAGGTTCCCGCTATTTCGAGGAAAGTTGGCAGCAGGTCACGGAGTTCTACGGGATTATCCACCTTGCCGGGAACGACTTGCGCTTTGGCTGGCCATTTAATAATATAAGGTATGTGCGTAGATCCTTCATACGGGTAAGTCTTTCGCCAGTGGTAGTGATCTCCCATCATATCTCCATGATCGGAAACGAAAATGATAAGGGAATTATCATACATTCCCTTGTCTTTTAAGGTCTGGAGGACACGCCCTATCTGTTCGTCTATAAAAGTGATGTTGGCATAATAATAGCGTTTGGAGTGACGTGCATATTCATTTCCGAAGTTGCCGTAGGGAGCATCTTTGGCTGCTTTTTCGGGGTCCAGTTCTTTGGCATATTTCCCACACCAGTCACCAATGACGGGATCGGGAACCTGCGCATCCTTATACATGTCGAGAAAGCGTTGAGGCGGGTCGTACGGGCTGTGGGGACGGGCAAAGGAAACTTTCAAGAATAAGGGCTGATTGTCGTTATCATAATTCTGTATCATCTGACAAGCCATTTCACCGGTCCAATAAGTAGGGTGCAGACTTTCTTTCAGTTTATAGGTAGCTGCTCCGTGATCGTTCCATCCGATTCCGGTTTCATCCGGGTTTTTTCCCGGTGCCTGTATTTGAAACCATAAGCGATAGTCACTGATGAAATTCGGATCTTCCCGGCGTCCGCTTTCATCCAGCAGCGTTCCTTCGAAACCGTGTTTGATTCGTTGCGGATGCCAGTGCATTTTTCCGATACCGAAGGTATAATATCCGGCATCTTTCAGCATCTGAGGCATTTCGTGGTTGTACTTGGGGGCAACTTTACCGTATCCTAACAAGCCATGATGCCAGGGAGACTGTCCGGTCAACAGTCCGGCACGGGCAGGGGTACTGCTGGGACACGAAGAATATCCGTTCATAAACAACGTTCCTTCGCTTGCCAAAGCGTCCAGATGGGGGGAGATAACAGATTCATTACCCATGCATCCCATGGCGTCGCCACGTTGCTGATCGGTCATAATTAAGATAATGTGCGGTTGTTTTTGTGCATAGGCCAAAGATGAGCACAATCCGGCCGTGACGGCAAATGTACATTTCAGGTTAATCATATTTTCTGGTTTTTCATAATGTAATACTGCAAAGGTATAAAGTTTTATCTATTTTGCGTGAAAGTGTTTCTGCTTTTTATATGAAAAAAGAAACTGTTTCAGAAACAGGTGGGGGCACCTGTACTGAAACAGTCTCTTTTATTATAGGTAATCGCCTATAACTTATAAAGGCATATTTCCATGTTTTTTAGGCGGATTCGTCTGCATCTTGTTCTCTGTCATTTCCAGTGCCTGGATCAGACGTTTGCGGGTTTGTCTCGGATAGATGATTTCGTCGATGAATCCCAGTTCGGCAGCTTGGTAGGGAGTGGCAAACTTTTCCTTGTAGGCTTCCAGTTCTTTACCTTTTGTCTCTGCATCCGCTTTGCGGAACAGGATGTTTACCGCACCTTCCGCACCCATGACTGCGATTTCCGCACTCGGATAAGCGAAGTTCACATCTGCACCTGTCTGTTTGGAGTTCATCACAATATACGCGCCGCCGTATGCCTTGCGGGTAATGACTGTCAGTTTGGGGACAGTAGCTTCGGCAAATGCATAAACGATTTTAGCACCGTGGCGGATGATACCGTTGTTCTCCTGCGTATATCCGGGAAGAAATCCCGGCACATCTTCGAAAGTAATCAACGGAATGTTGAAACAGTCGCAGAAACGGATGAAACGGCTTGCCTTGTCGCTGGCGTCAATGTCGAGAACACCGGCAAGGTAGGCCGGCTGATTGGCGACAATACCAACCGAACGGCCTGCCAGACGTGCAAAACCGATGATGATATTCTTTGCGAAGTTAGTCATTACTTCGAAGAAATAGCCGTTATCTACTACCCGTTCGATGATATCCTTCATGTCGTATGGTACATTCGGGTCTGCGGGGACGATGGTGTCGAGTACGGCATCTTCACGGTTGGTTTCGTCAGTACAGTTTTGCTTTTTCGTTTCGTCCATATTATTCTGAGGCAAGAAGGAAAGCAGTTCGCGAATGCTCATCAACAGTTCTTCTTCGGTATTGCACATAAAGTGAGTGACACCGCTTTTGCTGCTGTGTGTCATGGCACCGCCCAGTTCTTCTTTGCTTACCTCTTCGTGAATCACAGTCTTTACCACATCCGGACCTGTCACAAACATGTGACTCTTTTCTTTCACCATAAAGATGAAGTCGGTAAGGGCAGGAGAGTAGCAGGCGCCTCCCGCACACGGACCAAGAATAGCCGAAATCTGAGGAATCACTCCGCTTGCCATTGTGTTCTGATAGAAAATATCTGCATAGCCGGAAAGGCTTTCAATTCCTTCCTGAATACGTGCGCCACCGGAATCATTCAGCGCAATTATCGGAGCACCGTTCTTCAATGCCAGTTGCTGCACTTTCACAATCTTTTTCGCATTCGAAGCGGACAGTGAACCTCCGTAGACTGTAAAGTCGTAGGCATAAACAAATACCTGGCGCCCGTCAATCTTTCCGTAACCGGATACGATGCCGTCTCCCGGAATCTTGTTTTTGTCCATGCCATAGTTGGTGCAGCGGTGAACCATTAACTTGTCCAGTTCAACAAAAGTACCTTTGTCGAGCAGCATTTCGATACGTTCGCGGGCAGTCATCTTTCCGCTTTCGTGTTGCTTTTCAATCTTTTCCACGCCCCCACCGAGGGAAGCGATGCGGTCACGTTCCTGGAACGTGGCGTATGCTTTATTTATTTCTTCCATGATGCAATCCGTTTTTAGTATTATACAATCGGCTCTAATGTTATTAATGTCTGGTCACCGGTGATGTTGTCGCCTTCCTGAACCAGAATTTCCTTGATGCGGCAATCTGAAGTCACTTTGTAGTTGCTCTGCATTTTCATGGCTTCGATGACGATGACGGTATCTCCCGTCCTCATTTCCTGCCCTGCCGTAACAGGGATTTTCACCACCTTTCCCGGCATTGGGGAAGTGATGCGGTCGTTCTGTTCATCTTCGCCTTTCTTGCGCATACGCAGATACTTTGCCTGGCTGTCCACGATTTCAACATTGAAACTGCTATAATGCGTATTTACCTTATAGCTTTTACCGTTTTCGCGGCGAATCAGTTGTGCGTTTGCGCTGCGACCGTCCATCAGAATATTGCAGGTGCCATTTTCGGCCATCACAACATCTGCTTCAAACGGTTTTCCGTCAATGGTAAGTACCACTTTATTGTCTTCCTTGCTGACGAGTTCTATTTCCGCTATGCGGTCTCCTATATGAATTTCCATAATTGAATGCTGTTTTTAGTTTAGATACGAAGTACACCTTTGTGCAAACCGAATTCTTTCCATTTGCTGATGGGACGGTTGTCCGTTGCGTCACCTCTGTTTTCTTCAAGATTCATCAGATAATCCATGTAGGCAGCAATCATGGCAATGTTTTCGGCACGTTCGCTGGTGCGCATGATGCATTGTTGCAGATGCTCGCCGTTCTTGGTGATAAAACCTGTGTCGTAATGGCCTTCCACAAAGTCCGGTGTGTCCATGATGGCACGCAGGTAGCTGATGTTGTTCTTTACACCTGTCAGTTTATACTCATGGAGTACGCGGCGCATCCGTTCGATGGCATATTCGCGGTTAGTAGCCCATACGATCAGTTTGCCGATCATCGGGTCATAATAGATCGGGATTTCATATCCTTCGTAAACGTAACTGTCGATACGAACACCGATTCCGTTCGGTTCTGTAATCTGCTTGATGATTCCCGGGCTCGGCATGAAGTTCATTTCCGTGTCCTCGGCACAAATACGGCATTCGATGGCATGGCCGCGTTGTTGGATATCTTTCTGTTTCAATTGGAGCACTTGTCCGTCGGCAACTTTGATCTGCTCTTTCACCAAGTCCACTCCGACCACTTCTTCCGTAATCGGATGTTCTACTTGCAGACGGGTGTTCATCTCGAGGAAGTAATAATTGCGATGCTTGTCGACCAAGAACTCAATCGTGCCTGCACCGATATAGTTGACCGCTTTGGCTGCGGCTACCGCCTTTTCACCCATATCTTTACGCAGTTCGGGAGTTACGAAAACCGATGGCGTCTCTTCCACAATCTTCTGGTTGCGGCGCTGTACGGAACATTCGCGTTCGCACAGGTGAATCACGTTTCCGTGTTTGTCGCCCAGAATCTGAAATTCAATGTGATGAGGTTCTTCCACGAACTTCTCCAGATAAACGGTATCGTCGCCAAACGAAGAAAGTGACTCGCTTTTGGCAGTCGTATAAGCCTCTTCCACCTCTTCCGCACTGTGGATAAGGCGCATACCTTTTCCGCCGCCGCCCATAGATGCTTTCAGCATCACCGGATAACCGATCTTGTTGCAGAGTTCTACGGCTTCTTCCACACTTTTCAGATTCTCCTGTGTGCCGGGAACGACAGGGACTCCTGCCTCGATCATTTTAATACGGGCGGATATCTTGTCGCCCATTGCCTCCATCGTTTCGGGGTCCGGTCCGATAAAAATAATATTTTCTTCCTGACAGCGTCGGGCGAAAGTCGCGTTTTCGGACAGGAAACCATATCCCGGATGAATAGCGTCTGCATGGCATTCCTTTGCCACTTCGATGATTTTTTCTATATTCAGATAACTCTCTTTGGATGCTGCCGGTCCTACGCAATAAGCTTCGTCTGCATAGAGCACGTGCTTCGCGGTCCGGTCTGCTTCGGAGAAAATAGCGATACTCGTTATCTCCATCTCCCGGCAGGAGCGCATCACCCTTATGGCAATTTCACCGCGATTGGCTACTAAGATTTTTTTTATCATACTTTACTCAATTAAGTACATACTTATTTAATGCCTTCCCATCTTCACAGACATAGTCCATCCGACAGAAACACAGTATTTTCTTGATTTGGGGCTTAACAAATGATGTTCTTTCTCCTAACCCACGAGGCAGAAGAACGCTTTACGCGAAGTGGCAGGTCTTCTGACTGACTCTTGTCTTATAGTGCCTTCCCGAAATAACATCAGTGGCGATAAATTAGTTCATTAATAAGACATTGTATAGAGCTTCACAGCAGCGGGACTGTACGGGATTTGCACCCGATTCCCTTTTAATCGTTGTCCGTTGGACACGGACTCCGAACCATTTCGGGGGGCAAAGATAAATAAATATTGAATACTGTGTTCTGTTTTTGCACGAAAGTTTCAGTTTTGTGCAATGAATGCTCCGGCAGATTTCCTCTCCTTTACTTTTCCAATAGAACTAAATCTCTGTGTATTAATGTTTATGTGTTAAACCTTCCCCTTTTTGTATTGTTAAGACTCCCACTAATTAATAAAAAGGAGAATCGATATGAAAGAAAAGAAAATAGCTCGTGATACGAGAAACAGAGAGAAACTGGCGGGTGATGACTGGGTAATGGCAGAATTTTATGCAACGTGGTGTCCTCACTGCCAGCGTATGCAGCCTTTGATTAAAGAGTTCAAGAAAGAGATGGAAGGGATAGTCGAGGTAGTACAGGTAGACGTAGACGAGGAAAGTGATCTCGCTAATTTTTATACCATTGAATCCACTCCCACATTCATTCTTTTCAGAAAAGGTGAACAGCTCTGGAGACAATCCGGTGAACTGACGTTGGAAAGATTGGGAAGAGCAGTCAAGGAGTTTAAATCTTGAAAAAGTATTAATAAAAAGGGATGTTTTTCTATGAAAGTTTTAAATCGTGTTATAAAACATACTTTTTTATTTGGATAATTTGCTAATAACACAGAAGTACGTATCTTTGCACTGTGTTTTTCATAGTATTAGATTTAAGGTTAACAAAGGTTGGAGCAAGGCGTTGCTCCTTTTTTTATGCCCGTACCCCGGCTTTCTGTTCAGAGCGGTCTTTATTTCGCCAGCCTCAGTTCGTACAGACAAGCCTGTACTTCCTCCGGACTGCCTGTATGTTTTCCCTCGTCATCCGATAGTTTGATGCATTCTCTCCATTCCTGATTGACATTCATTTTGCATTGCGTGAGTTTCATGACAATGTTGGAAGGGGTAAATCCTGTATCATTCGTTAGATTGGTACCAATTCCGAAGGAACAGCGAATCTTGTCCTTGCAGTATTCCTGAATTTCCAGTGCTTTCGTGAAGTCGAGAGCGTTGCTGAAGACGGTAGTTTTGGTAGTGGCATCAATGCCCAGTTCTTTATAGCGGGCTACCAGCTTATCGATAAAATCAAACTCATTGCCGGAATCGCAGCGCACTCCGTCGAATAGCTTGGCCTGCTTGCGGCTGAGATTGCTCAGGAATATTCCTGAAGTATAAGTGTCGGACAGCGCAATGCCCAAATCTCCGTCGTATACATTCACCCAGTTTTCGAGCGCCATATAGTTGGCGTGCTTATATCCGAACTGTGCCCCATGAAACATGAACCACTCATGCGGATGAGTTCCCATCATTTTCATGCCGTACTTCATGGCAAAATAGCAATTGGAAGTTCCGGTACAGTATTTGGCCGTATCATTCAGCCGTTTGATCACCGTTTCCTGCACGTCGATTGAGAATCTTCTCCGCGTGCCGAACTCCGAGAAGCGGAGCTGGTGCTGATTGGACAATTCCACTTTCTCCGACAATTTGCAGAGTATCTCGCTCATATCGGGTACGTTGCCGAAAAACTTGTTTTTGATTTCGGATACGATGGCGAGCAGCGGTACTTCATACAGTGTGACTTTATAAAGAAAATCGCTGACTTCAATATGCAGCCGGCCCGTTGTGTCCAGATGGATATCGATCTTGTCCGGATCAAAACGGAAAGAAGACAGCCATTCCCAATAGACTCTCGGAAGAAACCGGCAATTGCGTGTCATGTATTCCAGTTCCTCTTCCGTAAGTCTCAACCGGCTGAGTTTGTTGAATTCGCTTTTGAGCGCTTCCAGAAATTCTTCGGTATATTCAGTTTCGTTTCTGTCGTTGAAACTGAAAGTACCCATTGCGTAAGGGAATAATTTGATATAAGCGTACGAGGTGGTAAACTTATAGAGGTCTGTATCCAGTAGTGTTCTTACAATCATACCGTTTATTCTTTAATATGTAAAACGTTGTAAAGTTAGTATTTGTTGGACAATCCTACTGATTAATTGGCAATAAATCCTTGTTTAGTAAGTTAATCCCACTTTTAGGGTGATGGAGTGGTGAGACAGTTCTTCCTTGAATTCGGTATGGAAATATTCATCGGTCCGCTGTTTCAGCCTTTCCAGTTGCTGTATTTCATAGCCTAAGGCAATATTCATTTTTAGTTTTTGAGTGAGCTTTACCTGTGCTCCTACAGACGGGGAAAGATAGAATCCGCCATTGGTTTCTTTGGCAGCCGCCAATGAGCCACCGATGTTGCATTCCAGATAGGGAGTAAGTTTCTTTGGTCGCGTCATGAAGAACTGTGCATTGGCATACAGCGGAATAAGAGCTTTTTCATAGATGGACAGTCCGCTTCCTGCGCCGATAGTCAGTCGTTGCCCAATGTGATAGTGTGCTATGATCTGCCAGTTGAAGGGCGTTTGAGATGGTTGGCCCATAGAAAGTCCCGTGCCGATATAGGTCGTATAGGAGAAATGTTTGCTGTCTGTCTGCCCGTCAGCGTGTATGACAATAAGGAATAGCAGAGTCAGAGTGAAGATGAAGTGTTTCATAAGGATATGAGGATGAATGTTAATAGATATATATTTGCAAGCGTTGAGTACTGATTTTAGGGTATTTTCGCTTTCCATGGCGGTGATGCTTCTACAAAATAGGCGAAAAAACACTTTTTTTAGGAATAAGCTTCTTTATAACCAATCAATTATGGCTGTAAACCGTAAGACGCAAAATACGTATATGATTATTATACAGTATGATACGGATTACTATATTCTCAATCATTCTCATGGCGATGAGAAAAAATTCTCACCACTATGAGAAAAGTTTCTCATCGCATTGAGAAAAAGTTCTCACTGCAATGAGAATTTTTTCTCAAAGGCGTGAGAATTTTTTCTCGTTAAAGAGAGAACGGATGCTTATAGTAATAACCTGCTCATGGTTGCAGCCTTTTATTTACTTTGCTTATTGGATATGAATGGTTATACTCTTGACGATATGCAGCGCTGTGGTAAGTGAAGAGGTATCGGTTACGATCTCTCCGTTGCTGCCATCGGGGCTGCTGTGTCCGATTAGTTTGGCTGTAAATTCTTTCTTGCCGGACGTCAGGTCAACTTCTGCGGCATAGACCAGAGCCGGTTGGCCGCTTCCTTCTTTTCCGCCGGTGTAGTTGGCGTCCCCTTCTTTGGCGGATTTAGGGAATGCTTCATTGAAATCTGCCGAATGATTGATTTCTACTTTGACGATGAACTGCTTCTGTTTTCCCGTAGGGACCATTTTCACTTGGAAGCTTCCCTGCGGAGTCGCTCCGGTAATTCCATCGACCAGTGGAGACTTCTTTGTCGGAAGATATAAGCCGTCCTCCGATTCTACTCCTCTCTGATAACACCAGTGGGGCAGCGCCTCTTTTCTCCGGTTGCCGCCGGAGAACTGCCAGGATTGAGTAGCGATTTTATGTGTCACATACACAGTGGAGAGATAATGTCCCTTCATATCTTCCGTCCAGATAGCGATTTGCGGCGGATTCTTTTTGTTGATCCCCAGAAAGAGAGGAAATTTGTGCAGCCATTTTTCTCCCTTTTCGATGGAGATTTTGAGGTCGTTGCTGTTGTACTCTACCAAATCCTGATTGCATCCGGTACTAAATAAGGCGATCAGCCATACTCCCATCATTGTCATCTTGTTCATTTGATTTTGTTTATTTCTGTAGCCAAAGGTCTACCAATAGATTAATTCCTGTTTCCAGTTGTTCCCAACCGTTTTCTTCCTGTATTCTGAGTCCGTTGTAGACCGGACAGTTCTCTTCAAGTAATACCAGATAACTGATGGCTGCCGTTACAATGGAAGCTACGGCGGCCGTCTCTTTTTGCGGATGTCTGGAGAGCCGGCTCACTGCTTCTACCAGTCGGATACCTTTCTCTTCCCGTATCTCGCGCAGTTCTCTGACGAATTTATTATTCGTCGTCAACTCCCAGCGGTAAAGGCGTTTCAGCGTATAGCTTTTCCTTAATTCCATAATTTGCCTTCTGAATACCTGTTTGATAAAAGCACCGATATGTTCCGGGTCCGGCAATTCTTCGTCGAAGTTAATCCAGTAGTCATTTTGCTGGATATAGGCAGCTATCAATCCGTCCAGCGAATTGAAATAGCGGTAAATGAGCATTTTGGCTACTCCGGCTTTGGCTGCCACGGCATTGATTCCCAGTCCTTCGAAACCGCTTTCTTCGATAATGTCATCAACGGCTTTGATCAGTGCCAGTTCCGTTGCCTGCCTGTTTTTGATCATCTCTTTTTCCATTGTCTTATGATGTTGTTACTACTTGGTCACAAAAGTATGTTTCCTATCGGTAACATCGAGGAGAAAAAGAGAGTTTTTATTTGTTAATTAGAAAAAAAGGCTTTGGAGTATACTGAGAGGGGGGATGAAGAAGAGAATAAATGGACAGTACATCTGGCTTTATTGGCAAGGAGTAAGATACTTTTTGATAGCCAATCGTTCTTATGATAAAAAGCAGGATGTACTGTCCGGGGTATATTTATGATAATTCAACGGTAGGATTGTGAATGGTTAAGCCGCCGTCTACCACAATCGTCTGTCCGGTGATGTATCGTGCATCGTTGGAGGCCAGGAATGCAATGGTGGCGGCAACGTCTTCGGGTTCTCCCAAATAAGGTGTGGCGCATTGTCCTAAAAATATATTGCGTACTTCTTCGTTCAGATTGTCCAGTGCGGCAGGGGTAAGAACCAATCCCGGTGCTACGGCATTGCAGCGGATATTTTTCTTTCCCATTTGGGTGGCGATATATTTGGTCAGATTGATGACACCTGCTTTGCTGGCTCCGTAGAGAGTGCCATTGGCGTCGGCTGTCAGCCCGCTTATAGATGCTACGTTTACGATATTTCCGCCTCCGTGAGTGGTCATGATGGGAATGACCTGCTGAGAAAGATACATCGTGCAGCAAAGGTTCAGATGGAATACTTCGTCGAAGTAATCGATATCCAGCTTTTCAATATTCAGATCACGTTTGGGGTCGGTTCCGCCTACGTTGTTTATAAGTACGTCTATCTGACCGTATTCCTTCATGGCGAAATCAACCAGTTCTTTACAGCTTTGGAGTTCGGTGGCGGAGAAATAGATGGGACGCACGTCGGCCCCTGATTGAGTGAGTTCGGCGGCAAGCTTGTCGGCCCTTTCCTGCGAATGATCGGCGATGACTACTTTTGCTCCTTCGGAGACGATGCGGCGTGTGGTTGCTTCGCCAATGCCACCGGCAGCACCGGTGATGACGACTACTTTGTTTTCAAATCTTTTCATATATGTTGAGAATTTGATGATTACCTTCCTCTAATTAACAGCTAATGAATGGATTTGTTGTTGCCTGTAAACTCTTATTAATAGGAATCGGCAACAGATTCGAAAACTTTTGCATCTCATTCAGTTTTATGGGCTAAATATTTAAGAAGACTGCTAAATGTTAACATGAAGTTGCTTATTTGTTAATGCGGTTCTGATTCTATTAAACCATGTTATAAGATGTCCCGTTTTAGCCGGAAAATTTGGAGATGGGGCAAAAGTCCGTATCTTTGTACTGTGTTTTTCATAGTATTAGATTTAAGGTTAACAAAGATTGGCTGTCTGGGATAGATAGCCTTTTTTTTGCTCTTATGCGAAGAAATTATTTGGAGTCCGGGCGTGATTCAGAATAATGAATATTGATTGTTTCGCAGACTTTTCATTTCCCGTTCCTTCACTACATCATCTTCTGCCGGATGCCCGATCTGCAAAGGCGAATTCCTGTCATGTTTCTTAGTGTTATATTCCACACTGTTGTAATTGCCTTTGATGGCGTAACAATAGATGCATCCGTTGAGGCAACTTTCATAAGTGCCTATGTCGATACTTTCAATGCAATTGCAGACATTCCGCTGATTTTTGTCTTTTTTGGCAAGGAGGGGGTAGCCGGTGATTCTTTCGATCAGTTCTTTGTCGATACACAGTCCGGCAAGGATTCCCAAATGTCTCAGATCAACTTTGGAGGTGCAGGTATCCAGTTGGATGGCAGGATATTCGTTGATGGTATTCCTGAAAGAGACGGCTATTTCTTCAATCTCCTCTTTTCGCAACGGCTGTATGTTGAACTGGCCGACTGCGGTGCGGATATGCTGGTAATGGTCAATAAATCCCAGCATACACTTTTCGGTATGGTCTTTAAGTCCATAGGCAATTTGGGCAAACGCCTCCTTATGGAAAGAAACGTCGTACTCTTCATTGGTCAGTATCGGGTCATAGCGCCAGATCACTTTTTCTTTTCCTATTTTATCCGAAAGGCGTTTGAATATGTCTATTCGTTTGTCGACTGACGGCAGATTATTTTCTAATTTCTCTCCGTAAGGATTGAGGGTGAACTGAAAGTAGTATTTGTAGTCTTGCAGATGATCCAATTTATCAATCATCGGGGCGGGATTCTTGGTCCAGAACACGATGCAATCTACCACAGCAGGATGTAAGCTGACCTTGCTGATCATTTTAGGATTAAAAGGATTGGGAACTAACACATATCCTTCTTTAATCCGGTTGAAGAACCATTGCGAATAGAATGCCGGAATATCTGTCCGGCGGCTGGCGCTAATTATCATATTTCAAAGTTACGGTAAAATTGGTTGTATTGCAATAATTCCGTGATGAAAAATAATCAATAGCACGGATAGGAGGGAGAATAGAGTATACTGAAAAAGGATTAATGCGAGATTCTTGAAAAAGCGGACTTAGTTGCTTTTTCAAGAATCTCTTTAAGCAGGAACTGTGAATGAATATGTTAAATGTTAACACGAAAAGTCTGAAATGTTAATGCGCTTCCGAGAGTCTTAAACCGTGTTATATTATCGTCCGATTCGGCTCTGAAATTTGCTATTTACTTGAAAGGTGGTATATTTGTACTGTGTTTTTTTCATAAGTATTAGATTTAAGGTTAACAAAAGATTGGTTGCTCGTGATGAGTAGCCATTTTTTGTTTTTATACGTCGATAATTGTTTATTCTTTAATCATCGTTAATAGCATCTTGAATTTTTCCACCGTTGTAAGTGTATGTGATACCTATTGTTTGTACATAACAAAAATCGTTTTTTATTGTTATAGTACGGAAAGTAACTAATAAGGAGAACATTATGAAAAAGAAATTTTTATTGTTTGGAGCACTGGTCGGTGCTTTGCTGTTGTCTTCCTGTTCGGGGGGAAGTAAAAAGCAGACTGTATCCTCGGAAAGTACGGAGGAATTGGATAATGCCAGTAAGGTGATCAATTATTATCATATGTCGCTCGCTGTATTGAGGCATGTGGCTAATGCGAAAGATATAAACGCTGTGTTGGGGTACATGGAACAGACAGGGAAAGTGCCTGAAGTTGAACTGATTGCACCTCCGGAAATAGCTGCCCGTGATACAGCGGAATTGTTGGATCCGGGAGACTATTTTAATCCTGAAGTCCGTCAGAATCTAAAGCAGAATTATGCCGGATTGTTTAATGTGCGGACACAGTTCTATGATAACTTCAATAAATTTCTTGCTTATAAGAAGTCGAAAGATACAGCAAAAACGGCTCAGCTTTTGGATGAAAACTATAAGTTGAGCGTAGAACTGTCCGAGTATAAGCAAGTGATTTTTGATATCCTAAGTCCTTTGACCGAACAAGCGGAGAGTGAACTTCTGGCTGATGAGCCGTTGAAAGATCAGATAATGGCGATGCGCAAGATGTCAGGCACGGTGCAGAGCATAATGAATTTGTATTCCCGCAAACATGCAATGGACGGAGTACGGATTGATTTGAAAATGGCGGAGCTGGAGAAGGAACTGAAGGCTGCGGAAAAAATTCCGGCTGTTACAGGTTATGATGAAGAACTGAAGAATTTTCAGAGCTTCCTCTCTACCGTTAAGTCCTTTATGAATGATATGCAGAAGGCAAGAAGTAAAGGTGCATATTCGGACAAAGAATATCAGGCGATGTCAGAAGCCTATGAATACGGGCTTTCTGTTATTTGAAAAATAAGACCCCTTGCCTGGCTATTATATTATACCCAGGCGAGGCATATTTTATGTTTTGTCGTTATTGATAATATCTGTCGATTCTTTTAATAACATCTTATTTTCAGGACTTAAAAGTAAATCACATATAATGGGCTTTTTAGTTTTCCAAATAAGTGTCGGCATGGAGTTATAGGATAAATTATTTTTTATAATGCATTGTAGCAGATGTATAGTCGTTACTTGATATTTATTTTTTAATTCGTTTACTTTACCATAAGTAAGTTTCTTAAATTCTTTCAAAGATTGCAAGATGCTTTCTTCGAAAGCGAGATTTGGAATAGTTTCGAATATATGATTGATATCTGTACGCCCATCTGTTAAAGTAGCTCCAAGACCTGTTTCTTCACAAAAATCAAGTAATGCCTTGAATTTTTTTTGTACAGATTGGTTGGCCATTTCGGTCAACGGCTTAATTTCTACAACGAAACCTTTCCCATCATCAAGGAAGACTATAGCATCAGGGGTATATTTTCCTCTATCGTATGTGATTGTAATGCCTTGTTCGACATAATAAATAACCTCATGTGATTTTTCTAAACGTTTATAGAATTTTTTCTCAAGCATCGATTCGTAAAAAACATTTCTTTGAAGTTTATTACTATAGAACTCTCCAGCTTCTGATTCTAAATATTTTTTGTTTGGGTCATAGTTTCTATGAGGAGTTATTTGGTGGATTTCTTCAAGAGTCCATGACTTCACATGATCAAACCATATAATTTTGTTTGTAATAGCTGTCAATTGTGAATTTTGCTTTTTGGGAAAGATTGTGCTTGTTTCTTTGATTTCTCTTTTCCAGGTTTTGATAATGGAATAATCCTGTTTAAAGTAAAGTTGAGCTAGATCAAAAAGAGTTTCTATGGGATATTCAGACAGATGGCTTTCTTGAAATTTTTTTAAGTAGCAAGCAAAATTGTGTACTTCATCAAGATTGATCTGGTGATTATTAGTCAATAGATTATCAATCTCAATGATGGCTGGGATATTTCTTTTTCTTAAAATTCCGAATTTCTTGAATACTTTTACTTTTAATTGACGGATTCTTTCACGACTAAGTCCTAATTGATCTCCCAAACTTATCATATTTTGTATTTCGTTTCCTTCCAAACCATATAATTCGGAGAAGATGTATTGCTCTCTGTCACTATATAAAGGTGTACCATCTTTTTTAGTGGCTAGTATGCACAGTTTAAGAGCAGTTATGAGACGAAGTCCTTGAGCATCCATACGGTTTTATGTATTGTGTGTATTAATAGAGAACAATATTAGACAATAAAAAAGAAAAAAGACATAAATACTTCTATTCTTTTTATCATTTTAACAGAAGGATAATTCTTTAGGTTTGATTTAATAATTAAATGTCTCTTTTTTACAATACAGATTCAAAGAGACTCTCTACTTTTGCTTCCATAATTAAAAAAGTGATATCTTTGCCATATGCAGTCATTTCAGATTATAAAGCCCGTTCCTGTGCTATCGCCTTACATCCGCCATTATTGGATATTGCAGGATGATGCAGCAGTTCCTGTTTCCGAACGGACTTTGCCCATCGGTTGTATGCAACTTGTTTTTCATAAAGGGAAACAACTCTTCCTGCAGAATGATTCAAAGTTGCAGCCACAGTCTTTTATTTGCGGACAGTCGGTCGGATTCTCCGATGTGTTGTCGACGGGTAGGATAGAGATGATTACGGTTGTTTTTCAACCTTATGCAGCGAAAGCCTTGCTTCACATTCCCGTTCACTTGTTTCATGGGAAGGATGTAGCGATGGATGAAGTGGAAGATGTCGAACTTTCAGATTTGGCGAAGCAAGTCACTGATACTTCTGATAATATAGTCTGTATCCGTCTGATAGAGCAGTTTTTTCTTCGTCGTTTATATGCTTTTTCCGGGTATAACCTGAAGAGGATGTCTGCTGTCTTTCAGGAAATCAATCTTCAACCACAAATAAATATTCCTCAATTGTCGGAGGCGGCTTGTTTGAGTAGCAAGCAGTTCGGACGTGTTTTTGCCGATTATGTCGGTACGACTCCTAAGGAATATCTTCGTATTGTGCGTATGCAACGTGCTTTATTTCTGTTGCAACAGGATGCGACTCTGCCTTTTGCACAGGTGGCCTATGAGTGTGGATATTCCGACCAGTCCCACATGATCAAGGAGTTCAAACTATTTTCCGGCTATACGCCTGCAGAATATCTTTCTGTTTGTGCTCCTTATTCCGATTACTTCTCGGAACTTTGAAAATGTCTTTTTTTTCCTATCAGAGCTTTGTGGCATCCCTTACTTTTGCAGTGTCTTTGCAAAGGCTCAATAGTAACCATAAAAAAAGAACGAAATGAAAAAGTTTATTGCATTTTTTGAGATTCCTACAGTTGATTTTCACCGGGCTGTCGATTTCTATGAAACAGTGTTTGGGGTACAGCTTCCGGTTTTTGAATGTGAAGAGGAGAAGATGGCGTGTTTCACGGAAGAAGGTGAAACGGTTGGCGCTATTTTTCATGCTCCCGATTATCTTCCTTCGGAAAAAGGAGTGATTATCTCTTTTAATTGTGAAGACATCGATCAGACACTGGAAAAAGTCCTTCGGAAAGGTGGAAAAATCATGATGCCCAAGACGAAAATCGAAGTAGAGGGCAGAGGCTGGTTTGCCTTGTTTGCGGATAGCGAGGGAAACAGGGTAGGGCTTTACGCTGATAAATAACAGATAAAAGAGAGGAAGATTATCTGTCCGGCGTAGTTGCCCTCTGATGGGTAATGATGAGCGAAAGTAGAATGAGACTGCATTTTTTGTGGATGCAGTCTCATTTATTTTTAAATCCTTCTTATTCTACCGGAATATAAATCTCTGTCAACAGCTCTTCGGGAGCGGTTTCGCACGGATTGTTCAGATAGCGTTCGGCACTGGGTTCATCGCGTAGCGTACATTCCATTTCGGGCAGACATTTTCCATAGATAGTATCATATACCGCTTGCAGATTGTCATACGTACCTTTATATAAGAAGATTGCATAACGTCCCGCGGGAAGCGTCTTGAATCCTACATCTCCTTTGGGAGCTACCTGTACGGGCATCACCATACATACATCGGTGCGCAATTTCTCGGCTGGTGTCACTTTGGGGTCGTCGTGATAGATGCAGAGCGGGCTGAAATCTCCCATCGGCAGCTTTTGTTCTTTGATGAACTGCCACAGACGTCCCCATGTCCCTCCGTAGTCATTCAGTTTGTAGTCACCGGACAGGCGGATATAAATAACATTGCGTGCAGGTATACTCTTAATTTCACTTTTCAGTTCCAGGTCTGGCCTGATAATTGCTGGTTTCATAATTACAAAGTTTTTATTGTTTCGATACTCTAAAGGAGAAATACCATAAAACTGTCTGAACACTTTCGACAAGGAAGAAGGGGATGAATATCCGATGCGATAGGCAATATCGGCAATTGGAATGTCCGAATAGCGCAATAAACGTGCGGCTGCTTCTGTCCGCGTCCGGACAATAAAGGTACCGATCGGTTCACCGAGGAATGCTTTCATAATTCGGTGAAAATAAAAAGGAGAAAAGTTTGATATCCTGGCCAGCGATTTCAAATCAATGTCTTCTCCTAAATGTTGATTGATATATTCCACCACTATCTTTATATATGTTTTTCATAAGAATCAATGGTAAGCCAAAAGAATATATAAACGCTATATATCAGTTATTTATACTAATTATGCAAAGAGATAATAGATTCCCGTTTTCGCTAAATAGGGCTAATTTTGTTACTTTGTTTGCTACTATTTTGTTACTTTGAAATTATATTTGTAATTTTGCAGGTGAAAAATGACCGAATAGTAACAAATAGAACTTCACATGAGCACTACAAAATCTCATATAACGCTTAAATACAAGGAGATGGAAAACGGAAAGAAGTCCATCTACCTTGACTATTACAAGGACGGAAAGCGCATACGCGAAACCATCCGTCTCTATTTGTTACCCGAAACTTCCAAGAAAAACATTAGTGCGAACAAGAAGACAATGAAAGAGGCCGAAGCCGTCCGTGCCGCAAAAGAAAATGAATTGCTCGCCGCTCGTTTCGGCATAGAAACCAAAGAACCGTCAGGCATGAGCATAGGCGAGGCCATTGACGAATACGAAAAAATTATTTTCTCGAAAGGAGACGCTTCTACCGCCACAAACATAAGAGGCATAAAAAAGGCCGTGGCTGCTTATCGTGGGTTAGACACGAAAGTGGTTGACATTAACGAAGATTATTGCGATGGACTGGTTGATTTTCTGCACAAGGACTATGCCGGACAGTTCGGGAAAATCAGCATGACAACGGCAAGGGCTTACATTTATCTTTTCAGCAGCACACTCAACAACGCAGTCACCAATGGGATTATCGGTGTGAATCCTCTCCGTTTCGTGAACATTCACGGGCGCATCACAAGAGAACGTCCGCTGAAAAAGTTCCTGACCGTGGATGAAATAAAGGTTTTGATGAATACCCCATGTCCCGTAATGTCAAGACCGCAAGTCAAACAGGCTTTCATGTTGAGCGTCTTCACATATCTGTCCTTTGCCGATGTCCTCTCACTTAAATGGAAAGACATAAAGACGAACGAAGGCAAAACAACCATTGAAGTACATTCAAGAAAATCATCCATCCCGTTGACCGACATATCAATGCGGTGGCTACCCGAAACGACAAGCCGTCGTGGACTGGTATTCAAGGGATTGCCGAAGAGTACGGAAATATTGAACATCCTACATCTTTGGGGCGAGAAAGCCGGGCTGAAACAACCGCTGAATTTCAGGCTTGCGCAAAACACCTTTATATATCTATTGCTCACCACCGGTACCGATATTGGAACTGTCTGTTGTATGCTTGGGATGACACCTAAGACGATGAGGGGGTATATGAAGATGATTACTGCCAACCAGCAACCTGAAAGCAAAACAGTACCAGTTATACCTGTCGAATAATAAACAAAATAAATAAAACACCATGCCCAGACCAAAGAAAGTAATCAAGGCGAAAGAGCCTGTCCGCATCCGCTTCAAGGAATTACAGAACGGAAACAAGTCAATCTATCTTGATATTTACCGTAACGGGAAGCGGACGTATGAGTTCCTGAAACTCTACCTTGTCCCGGAACTTGATCCTGCCAGCCGTGCCATGAACCAGCACAACATGACATTGGCGAACAAGATTAAGGCAGACCGCATCATAGAACTGACCAATAATGAAAAAGGCGTTTCCAACATCATGTTGCGTGGACGTATCAAGTTGTCCGAACTGCTTGACCTTTACGCAAGGTGGCTGGAGGACAATGGCAAGCATACCACAATACGCAGTGTAAACTGCATCCGAAAAGCGACATCCCAATTCCGTGGTGACGTTCCTCTCAGGATGATAGACAAGGACTATTGCATGGCGTTCATGAATTTCCTTCGGAACGATTACAAGGCGAGGACGAACCGCCCCATTACCATGACTACCGCCGCCGGATATGTTACGGTGCTCAGTGCCATGCTGAACTGGGCTGTGCGGAATGACTATCTGTCCGAGAATCCTTTCACGCACATAGCCGCAGCCGACCGCATCCACCGCCCTGAAAGCAAGCGTGAGTTCCTGCAGATAGATGAATTGAAGAAACTGATTGCGACGGAGTGTCCCACCCGTCCCGCCGTCAAGCAGGCTTTCCTATTCTCCTGCTACTGCGCCCTGCGTATCAGCGATGTTGTCAGCCTGACATGGGGCGACATCCACAAGGACGGCGACCAATGGAGGGTGTTCACAGTAATGGAAAAGACAAAAGACCCTATATATCTGCCGTTATCCCAACAGGCGATGAAGTGGCTGCCGGAGCGTGGCGATGCAAAGGATGAAGACAAGGTTTTCGACCTTCCCTCAGAGAGCCGTATCTGCATAATCCTCGACAAATGGGCGAAAGCGGCAGGCATAACCAAGCATGTAACCTATCACGTGAGCCGCCACAGCTTCGCAACGATGATGCTGACCCTTGACGTTGACATTTATACCACGAGCAAGCTGCTCGGACACAAGAACATTGCCACCACGCAGATATACGCGAAGATTATCGACCAGAAGAAAGACGAGGCGGTCAACCGTGTCAATGACATTTTCAAAGACTAACACTTATATATGCGATGAAACGAATCTCCGATAATTTCCTTACGATGCTTTTGCCGCTTACAGTAGTAGCCGCAACCGCATTCAGTCTGGTTGCCGCCGTCGCTTTCCGCATGGGAGCGACCACGGCAGGATTTGTGTTTGCCACCCTGTCCATTGCCGGGTGGATCGGACTGTTTGCCGAGTTTTTCCTCTTGTATGACATCATCATAGACAAATGGTTTTCCAAAGACCGTTCTGTCCTGACCGCCTCATGGTTTGTCATATCGCTTCTGCTTGCCTTTATTCTTACTCCCGACAAACATACGGATTGGAGCACTTGCATAATCATGGTCTCGCTCTTTGCCGTGGTTTTCCTTTTGCCTTGTACCATCGGTATGGCTTACGGCAGACAGATAAAATCATGGATGCTGCAACGGTGGAACAGCCTTGTTCCAAAGAAGCGGCAACACGCGGATGAGCCGATTGAAAAGCAAATCGAGGCCGTGCTTTCAGCGTCCACGCCACCTGCCACGATGAAGCAGGAGGATGAAATCAGACATTATGACAGCCTTGTCTCAAAGGTGCAGCCGGAACAGATAAGGAGACTGCCCGAATCATTGCAGACCAACGATGCGCTGTTTTTGTTGGTATTGTTCCGTGAAGACGGTTATCTTGACACGGACTTCCGGCCGCTGATGAAAAAGGAGGATGACGAAATAAACCAGACACTCTACGCCTATATCGCCAGTGCCCTTTGCGCCGCCCTCAAAATCAGGAAAGGCAAATGGGTCATCTTCGAGAAGTTCTGGCCGCTCAACAACGGCGCACAGCTGGCAAGCAATTTCAAGACCGCCTACAGGGACAACCCGTCCGAACACCAGCGACATATCGCCAAACTGCTGCGCAAGGCGACCCGCCTGCGCCCGAAGCTCGACACCTACGACCTCGAAGAGTTCAAGAAGGTCTGACCTGCATCATCCGTACAATTATCTTCCTTGTTCCCGTCACCGTAACCCGATGGCGGGATTTTTTATGCCCGTCCGAGAACAGGCCTGTTTTTTTCCGCACTTATAAGTTACCATGTACGGATTATCCGGGATTATGGAGGGTTTATAGTTCCCTTATGCTTCGTTTTAGCCCCATTTATAGTTGCATTTATAATCCGCAAGGTTCTCTGTTTGTGTCATTTATAGTAATTGTTTCGGGAAAATTCCGCCATACCTTTGCACTGTCGCCACGACAAAGGCGAAGCAGATTATTCACTAAAATATACGCACATGACAGAGCAAAGAAAACTTTTAAGCACCAGGGAGGCGGCCGAATATTGCGGCTTCAAGCTCTCCTACTTCCGCAAGCTGATGATGCGCCGGGCTATCCCGATGTACAAGCCGACGGGCAAACTGTGCTTCTTCAAGAAAGAAGACCTGGACGCTTTCCTCACGGGTGTCCGTATCTCCTCACAGGAAGAAATCGCGGAGGAAGCCGACCGCTATCTGGCGGGACGGAAGTAAACAACCTTTTTATTCACATCAAAAAACAAATGTAGTATGGAACAGAACAGGAACATGGAACAGGGCGGCACAGCCGCAGCCGTTCCGGCAGAGAAGAAGAGCGAGAACCGTAAGCGTGAGGTGAGCGGCAAGGACGCACAAATCATCCGTGCATTCTTGGAGAACGTAGGCATCTACGAGGCGGACGCCTTGCGCGTGAGCATCGCCATCGCCGACGGCAAGGTGTCGGCAGACAACATTTCAGCGGATGACCGCCTTGCGCTCAACCGCTATCTCAACAGCAGTACGGACAACGACCGCCTGACGGCAGACAACGTACAGGGACATCGGCTGAACCGTGCATTCGGTTTACTGGAACGTGTATCGGAGTTTTGCGACAAGCAGCAACTTGTGACGGTGAACAAGGTGTTGCTTTCCATCGCGGTAAACGCGGAGGACATCAACCGTGCCGTGTCAAGCCTTGACAAGCGTCCGGCATCCGTACAACCGACACAGGCTAATACCGGAAACAACGGAGCAGGCAAGTAACCGTATGCAAAAGATAAAAAGGCATTTGACCTGCGTTCATACAATCTCTTTTTTCTTCCCTTCTTTCAAGATTGGAACAATTCTGAGTGTCGTACGAGCAGCCATTGCCCTTTTTCATCTGACACACGATTATGGGAAAATGAAGCTGTGCAGGGTACAACAAGAAAACAGTTTGGTATTCTTATACTGATTCCTGCACGGTTTTATTCTTTTCCAAAAGCAAAAATATCACACTTATAAAGACAAAGTTTTATGGACAAGGAAACATACAGATTCATGTACCCGGCAGGTCTCGCATCCCTGTCATCAGTTTTTTCTCAGAAGGCATTGCAATGGCTGTACGGGACAACGACAGATGATGACGGTAGGGAAACAGTAAACTTCATATTGTTTGGCGACCTGCTGGCGAGAATGGCACTTACAACCGGAGAGGGCAAGGGCTTCCGCAGACCGCTCACGCTTTCCGCAGGTCAGGCGCAGTATTCCGAAGAACAGCTTTCCGCACAATGGAACATGGGCAGGAAGCGCATACGCAACCTGCTGGACGCACTCACGGATATGGGGCTTATCGACACCAACCGTTCAAGGGTGGCATCCGTGATGACCTTCCCGTGCATCCGTGGGTGGACAACAGCGGACGGATGTTGCATAACCAACTCATTTGCCAATGAACAGAGGGAAGAATAAGAGCCGAAAGACAGCCGGGGAAACAGCCGAACCGACAATGACAGGGCAAACAACGCCCTTCCTGTTGTTCCGCAGTCCGGCAATAAACGGCATCCGTTCCGTGCAGGAAATGGCAGACGGACGGGTGGAGTGGCATGGAGCGATAGCGTTGAGTTGCGAGATATGCCGTGGTATTACCGCCTCCGGACGGTATTACCACGACGCTCTCTGGGCGCCCCGAAAGGTCGTTGTCCCAGCCGCTCGCAGGCTCGCACCTTCCCCTTTTTTAGATACCGTTTCACTACAATTTCAAGGACACCGGTTATATGAAACAAGAAGATACTTCCAATCAGGAATCCGGGCAGGAAAAGCCCGTTATAAGGCGTGACAAGGTGGTGGTCACCAAGGTCACGGAGCAGGAGCTTTCACAGATTAAAAGCACCGCCGGGCAGTGCGGCATGACACGCAGCGACTTCATACGGGCAAGGGCACTCAATTACCGGCCGAGACAGCGGCTTTCGGTTGCGGAGGTGGACGGTCTGCGGCAGCTTGCGGCGTGCAGAACGGACATGGTGAACTTCGCCAACGCCCTGCACGGGCTGAACGATGACGAGAAGGTGCGCCTTTTCCACCATCAGCCCACCATGCTCGAATGGTACGAGAAAGTGGCGCGGGTGACAGACCATGTCACCGATTTCTTGCAGTCCGCACAGAAGGCGAACAGCTATCCGGCAGGGACAACGGACGAAGAGACAGAGGAGGATGCTGTATGATAGCCAAGGCAAAATCCATTAGTCACGGCATTCGGGCAATGCTGTACGTGTCGGGGGAATCGAGGAACAAGAAACACCCCGAAAAGATAACGCGCATCTGTGACAACTTCATGCCGCAGGGCATGGACGCTTCGGGCATTTGGACGGAAATGAAGTTCGTCACCATGAACCGCCCGGACATCAAGAACAACGTCATACGCTTGGAGATAAGCCCGGCGATGGAGCATACCGAAGATTTCACGGTCGAGGACTGGCAGCAACTGTGGAACGACTTCGCGGCGGCTTTCGACAATCAGGAAATTCTGAATGAGGACGGCGAGGTCATTTCCGTGCCGACCAACATATCGGGCAGCAAGTCCAGCGTGTGGCTACATGAGGAATCCGACAGCGGCATACCCCACCTCCATGCCGTCGTTTGCCGGATTGACGAGAACAGGAACATCAACAACGACCATGCCATCCACATCCGCGCACATCGGGCGGCTGAACAGGTTGCCCGGCAAAGGGGATGGATAACTGCCCGGCACATACATGAAAGCCGTATCCCGCAAGTCAGTGAGGACTGCATGGAGGCTTTGCGTGAACTGGACGAATGGTCTTGGGAGGGCTATGCGGAGAAACTTGCCGCCAAAGGCTACGAGCTGTATCTGCGCAAGGATAAGAAAGACGTGATACGCGGCTATGTGCTTCACAAGGGCAGTTCAAGGTTCAAGGGCTCGGAACTTGGAAAGGGGCGCAACCTGACCGCATCCCGTATCGAGCGGACTTGGGAGAAACTGCATCCCGGACAGACCAAACAGGAAAGCCCGGCACCGAAACAGTCTGTTATAACGACACCGAAGACGCCTGTTCACAATGAAGCCGGACAAAAGCCACAGACCAATGCCGGACGGAACAATCCGGTTTATGAGTATTACGCGGAGTGGCAGCCCGACCGCCTGCGCTTTGAGTTTGAGCATGACGGAAAGAACTACGACCGCTATATTCCCGGAAAGGTGCTTGACTGTCTGAATGACGAGTTCGACCACCGGGAGCTGGCCAACTGGCAGCCCTTGCAAGACCTGACGATTGCCTTTTTTACACTTGTCGCTTCTCCTTACGGGGAGGTTTCCGGCGGTGGCGGAGGCGGCTCGCAGTCCGACCTCAAATGGGGGCGTGAACCGGAAGAGGACGAGATAGAGTTCATGCGCCGTTGTGCGCGGGAGGCTTCGCACAGGCTCGGCCTGCAAAAGAAATCAGGAATGAAACGCAAATGACAAACCAATAAACATCAGTGACAATGAGACAACCCGATACGTCCGCCCTACGGGAGCGGCTTAACAATTATACACCCGGACAGGAACTGAAAGAGGATAAGCAGGAACTTGAAGGACTGCTACTGGAAGTGAACCGCCAGACTGCCGAATTGCGTAATCTGCTCAAGGAAATCAATGCGGTAAAGGAAGAACTGGAAAAGGTAAACCAATGCTCTGTCAGCCACATCAAAGCGGAAGAAGCACGGCGGCAAAGACTTGAACAACGGAACGATGCTCTTGCCAATGAGTTCCGCAGACTCAAGCCGGAGATTGCGGAAGCGCATAAAAAACTAAACAAGCTCATTGAAGGAATCGGTGCATACGCAGGTACGATGCAGAATCTCCATGACCTGCTTAAGACTTCATTTCCGATAAGGCTTACGAAAGACGACATACAGGCATTGCTGGATGAAGTCAATGCCATTGCCGACAATGCCATATCGCATATTCGCAGGGAACGCGAAAAAGCGGACAAAGAAATCCGCCGCAACGAGAACCGTATATCCCTGACGCAGATGATATTTTGGTGCATGATTGCATTGTTGCTGATACTTGCCACATTCTTTGCCCTCGTCATTTTCGCAAACATGAAACTGCTCCATTCAGAGATTTTAAGCGAAATAACAGTTGTGTATGCCGGATTGATTGCCATCACATTAGCTACGGTCTCCTTTATCTTTTATAAGTGGAAACACTAAATCAGTTATATATGGCAACAATGAAAGTTAAATTTCGTGCATCTTCTATTCCAACGAAAGAAGGCACATTATTCTATCAAGTGGTTCACGGACGTGTAGCCCGGCAAGTCAATACCGGTTACAAGGTATATCCCTGTGAATGGGATTCCGTTAAAGCGGAAATCATCTTTCCTCCCGGTGTCGGAGAGAGCCGCAGCAGCTATCTTGCATCATTGAAAGAGATTCTGTACGAGAATGCCAAACGGTTCAGGAACATCATCGTACGTCTTGACCGTGCCGGTGAAGACTATACCGCCGAGGAAGTGGTGAAGTGCTACCTCACGCCTTCGGACGGCAAGGGGTTCATTTCTTTTGCCCATGAGGTCATCCGACAGCTGGGACAGATCGGGAAACCCCGTACAGCCGAAAGGTACACGACGGTCATCAACAGTTTCAGGCGTTTCCGTGGTGAAAACGATATACCTCTCGAGGAGGTGGATTCCGACCTGATGGTCCGATATGAGAACTTCCTGAAAGCGGCCGGAGCGTGTCCTAATACCACATCCTATTATATGCGAGGCTTGCGGGCCATCTACAACCGGGCTGTTGAAAAGGAACTGACCATGCAACGCTCTCCGTTCAGGCACGTTTACACGGGTATCGACAAGACGGTCAAACGGGCAGTGCCGCTGAACATCATCCGTCAGATACGGGATCTGGACCTGACGCTTTCTCCGGCGACCGATTTTGCCCGGGACATCTTCATGTTCTCGTTCTATACACGCGGAATGTCATTCATCGACATGGCGTTTCTGAAGAAAAAAGACCTCCGAAGCGGAATACTCTCTTATCGCAGACAGAAAACCGGGCAGCAGCTCTCCATCAAATGGGAGAAGCCCATGCAGGAAATCATCGACAAATACGACACCGGTGACACCCCCTATCTGCTGCCCATCATCAGGAATATGGATGCGGACGCACGAAGGCAGTACAAGAATGCGTCTCATCTGGTCAATGACAAATTAAGAAGGTTGGGTGAACAGCTGGGACTGGCAATCCCATTGACAACGTATGTGGCGCGCCATGGCTGGGCTTCCATAGCCCGGAGCAAGAACATTCCGCTTGCAATAATCAGCGAAGCGATGGGACACGACTCCGAAAAAACTACGCGCATCTATCTCGCATCGCTGGATACCTCTGCTATTGATAAGGCAAATAGACAGATTATCAATGCTTTGTAATGATTACGGCAAATAAAACAAATCTTCGGTTTGATACAATCGGGCAGGTAGAATATGACGAGGAAATCTGTTGTGCAAATCGTTAACTCTCTTTTCAAGAGAATTATTTTGCACTGCAAAATTACCTAAAATGCAAGAAACGACCAAACAAAAACAAATAAAATAACGGTTTAGAGGGCGTTTTTCCTGAGAATATCCAAACAAAATAGGGGTTGGTTGAGCAAAATCAGACTTTTTACACTGTACAAACAGCCTAAAAAGTCTGATAATTAGACACAAAACAAATCGCTAATTCTCTTGAAAAGAGAGGTACCGGTTAGCAGACGTTGTATGGGGTATGTTCACGTTCCAAAGTGAAACCGGAATGAGAATATAGAATAATGTATTCAAAGATTCCCGTGAACGGCTCCCTAAAAACGAATGGGACACGGTAAGATGAGGTACTTCTGCAAGGAGTAAAAATCGTTGGGCTGTAACTTCGTTCTCTCCGTAAGAGAACGATTGCATTTGGAATTGCGTGATTTACAGGCGATAACCGTATCAAACGGGCATTGTTTTCGACAACAAGGGTTGTTACGCTCAACAGAAATTGTGTGAATCAATCTTCATTGACGACAATCTTTTCCTGTTTATCAATCAGTTAAACCCTGCATCACGCATCCATAATTCTCTTACGGAGAGACGGATAGAAAAGGTTGTATAGAAATGAAGAAATGGATTCTTATAGTATTGCTGTGTTACTGTGGCGGTATATCGGCGCAGAGCGTGCATGAAGTGCGCGACTCCGTGAAGATATACTTCCGGCAGGGGAAGATTGACCTTGTGCCTTCCCTCAGCGGAAACCAATCCGCATTGGACCGGATAGCGGACAGCCTGCGTACAAGTTACGCGGATTCCGTTTACCGCTTGCAGAAAATCCTCGTGGTGGGCGGCGCTTCGCCCGAAGGCAGCGTGAAGTTCAACGAATGGCTTTCGGAAAAACGCGCGGGCGTGCTGTTCGACTACCTTTCCCGCTACGGTGAGCTGCCTGATTCGCTGAAAACGACCGAGTTTCTCGGGCGCGACTGGAACGGGCTTATCCGCATGGTGGAGAACGACCCTCAAGTGCCGTACAAGGATGAGACCCTGGCTCTGCTGCACGAAATCGCCGGTGAGGTGCGTGACGGCATCACCACCAGTGGCGACCATCTGGCACGGGTACAGCGGTTGCGCGGCGGCGTGCCATATTATTATATGTATAAACACCACTTTCCCGAACTCCGGGCTTCACGGCTCTACCTATGGTACAGGAAAGTATGGAATCCGATAAAGCCTGTTCCGGAACTGAAACCGGAAATCATGTTACCGCCGAGAGACACGGTGATAGTCATAGCCCACGATACCATCAATATCAGCGAGCCTTGTCCGGAAAAGCCTTTCTACATGGACATCCGCACGAACATGCTTTACGATGCGCTGCTCGTGCCGAACATCGGCGTGGAGTTCTACCTCGACAAGGACTGGTCGGTAGTGGCGAACTGGATGTACGGCTGGTGGAAGCGGGACCCGCGCCACTGGTACTGGCGCACCTATGGTGGCGATGTCGCCGTGCGCAAGTGGTTCGGTCGGGCGGCGAAGGAGAAGCCGCTCACGGGACACCACCTCGGTGTTTACGGACAAATCTTCACCTACGACTTCGAGACCGGCGGCCGCGGCTACATGGGCGGCAAGCCCGGTGGCACGCTGTGGGATGAGATGAACTATGCCGCTGGCATCGAATACGGCTACTCTCTGCCGATAGCTCGCAGGCTGAACATCGACTTCACCATAGGCATAGGCTACTGGGGCGGTATCTATCATGAATACATCCCCGTAGGCAATTGCTATGTGTGGCAATGCACCAAACAACGCCGTTGGTTCGGCCCGACAAAGGCGGAGATATCGCTTGTCTGGCTCATCGGGAAGGACAATTTCAACAGGAATAAAGGAGGTAGGCGATGAAACGGAACTGGCTATATAATATAATGTGGTATATGCTGCTTGTCCCGGCAGTGCTTCCGTTCCTCTGCTCATGCGAGCATAAGGAGTTCTGCTACCAGCACATCCGCACCCGTGTGGAGCTTAATGTGGACTTCACGCCCATTTCAGACCCCATTTACTGCACTTACGCCGAAGCCCGCTCCGGCGACTACGACGTGCGCTACCAGATCGAGATTTACGCCACGAGCGGGGCCTATGCCGGTAAAATGGTGGAGCGCAAGGTTTGGACGAGCGATGTCATCGCCGACGGCCCTACATCAGTGATCACGGATGTCGATCTCCACACCGAGATATACGACATCTACGCATGGATCGACTTCGTGCCCAAAGGAACCACGGAAGACCATCATTATATCACTTCCGACCTGCGCAAGGTCTCTCTCGCCGACCCGAATGTCCGGGGCATAGATTCGCGCGATGCCTTCTCCGGCAAGACCTCCGCGGACTTGACTTCTTACCGTGACGAAACGGTTGTCGATGTCACCATTCCGGTCGATATGGAGCGTCCTTTCGGCAAGTTCAAAATCATAACTACCGATATCCGCAAGTTCCTCGACACCTACAAGCCGCAGGGAACCTATACCGATATTGTTCCGGCACAGACCCTATGCCGCTATACCTGCTATTTCCCGACCGCTTACAATCTCGACACCCGCCTTGCCGATGTCCACGACTTCAAGTTGGGCGTGGAGCACCCCGCCGAGGTTGCGGAAGAGGGGGACAATTCAGCCGTGTTGACCTACAACTATGTTCTGGTCTGCAACGACAACACCACGGTCACAGCTGAAGTCGAGGTGCGGAACAAGGATGGGGAAAGGCTTGTCACGACCCGGAACATCAGGATACCAATTCAGCGGAACAAGCTCACGATAGTGTCCGGAGAATTTCTTACCAGAGACCTCGGTACGGGAGGCGTCGGCGTAGATGACAGTTTCGATGATGAGTTTGTGATAATAATTTAGAAAAAGATGAAATTAATTTATAAACATTAAAAACAAAAAACGATGAAAAAAAACAATTTATTTCTTGCATGGCTGCTGACGGCAGTCATCGCAATGTTGGAGTTTTCATCATGCTCCAACGAACTGGCTCCCGAGAAGCCGGTACGGGAGGGAATGGTCGATGTTGTCATGACCACATCGTTACCTGAAGTTCTCCAGACCTATGGTTCCAATTCCGGAGACGGTGGTTTGAAAAACCTTGAAGGTCATCAGTCCAACCTGTATGTCCGCTATATCATGGAAATCTACAACGAGCCGGATACGGAGGCGGGGGCGGATAATACGGAGAAAAAACTCATCAAGCGCAAAATGCTGTACAGGCCTTTAACTTCAACCAGCACTTACCGTGAGGTTGAATTCACAGCCCGGCTTTTTGCCTCGAGGTACACCTTCGTGTTTTGGGCCGATATCGTAAGGAAGGTATCTGTAATTACTGAGGACCAGAAGAAGGCGGGCCTCTACACTCCGTACTACGCCAACGCGTACTTCTTCTCTAATGAGGGGACAAACACTGACGTCCTTTTGCGTCCTGTCGATGCTGAATCATTTGTCAAGGGCGACTTGCAGACCATACGCGCCGCTGAACTATCTGAGACCATAGCGCCTATCGGCCCGGAAATGTATGACGGCTACTCTTGCGTTAAAACAGTCGACCTTCGTACAGCCGATTGTGAGACGAATTTCACGTTGAAACGCCCGTTTGCAAAACTCAGGATTATCAGCAACGCCGGCGGTACGACTCTACGGACTCCTGACTATGAAAAAACCGTGACGATGCTTAAGTCGGGCCTCACGATCCCCACCGTGTTCAACGCCAAGGATCAGACGTATAGTAAGGGTGAAAATGATAGTGACCAAGGTTACTGGGCGCTTGTCGAGCAGCCGATCGGTTCGTACAACAACGAAAGCGGGAACGAGCATACGTTAGGCGTATTCTTTCTCCCCGCTTCGGGTAATCCGGGCAGTTACAATCTGGACTTCTATTTCGACATATATGAGAACACCGGAAGTATAATCGCTGAGGATGTGCACGTGGCGGTTCCCAATGTTCCCCTCCAGGCAAATCACCTTACCACCATCAAAGGTGACGTTCTGGCTAATAATCATTTGATTACGATCTCTATTGAAGATGAATTTGAAGATCCCGGATATGAAAAGGACTTCGACAAGCAGCAAGAATGATTAACTGAAAGTAGCCGCGAACGGCAAGGATAGCGTCCCGTGACCGGGTCGCGGGACGCTTTTTTGATTCCGATCGATGAATAAATGGATTTTACCCATATTGTCCGTGTTGTTTTTCCTTTCCGCTTGCGAAAAGGACGAGCCTGCGCCGGAACCGCACGTTGCCGCGCGCACCGTCCTTGTATGGCTGGCCGGAGACAATGACCTCTATCCGGAGGTGCCGCACAAGCTCTCGGCGCTCGCGGAGGGGTTCAGGAACGCCGCACCCTCCGGTTGCCGGCTGCTCGTTTATGCCGACCGGCGCGGCAATTATCCGCAACTTATCGAGATTACGCCCGACGGCAACCGGTCGGTCCTTGAAACCTACCCGGCTCAAAATTCCGCTTCGCCGGAAACTTTCAGCCGCATCCTCGGCTATATGCTCTCGCTGGCTCCGGCGCGGCATTACGGCCTTATCCTTTTTTCACACGCCACCGGCTGGCTTCCGCAGGGGGCGTTGGAAAATCCCACTTTAGAAGAAAAACCGCTGTCGCGTACCTTGTTCGATGACAACGGCGAGCAGATGACGCTCGCCGGGTTTGCCGACGCGCTCCCGACTGATGTCAGATTCGACTACATCGTTTTCGAGAACTGCTTCATGGGCGGTGCGGAAGTGGCATACGCCCTGCGCGACAAGGCAGACTGTCTGCTTGTATCGTCTGCCGAAATCCTTGCGCCGGGTTTCAAGGAAATCTATTCCTCGTCGTTTGACAAAATTATTGCACCGGTTCCCGACCTTGCCGGGTTCGCCGCCGACTATTACAACTACCGCAACGCCCAGTCCGGCAACCGGCGCTCCGCAACCGTCAGCGTGATAAATACTTCGGCCATGCCGCAGCTTGCATCCCTGGCAGCGGAAATCATCGGCGGCTCATCGCCCCTCGATGAAGAAAGACTGAAAACAATGCAGCGGTTCAACCGCCACGATTATACACTGTTCTTCGACCTCGAAGAATATCTCTGCGAACTCGCTCCCGAAAGGACGGTTGAAATACGCTCCGCCATCTCCGGTGCCGTGGAATACGCCGCCGCCACTGCCGACTTCATGCCGACCTACGACCATGGCTTCCACATCGCCCGGCATTGCGGCCTGACGGTTTATATCCCTCAATCCTGTTTCCCCGCCCTGAACGCCGCCTACAAGGAAACCGGTTGGTATCATATCCAAGCGGGCGATAATTCAGAACGGCCATGACTTCCAGCAAATGTAACCGGACAAGAAGCTGCAAGCCGGAGACGGAAACGAAATACCGCCCGGCGTTGGAGTTATATGCTGCCACCGACCTCTCCACTGCCGAGATATGCAGGCGGTGCGGAATTTCCATCAGCGGATTTTCCCGTTATATAGGTACCTATCATCGTCATCTGATGCTGGAGCGCAACGGCATCAAGTGCAGTCCGGAAGAAGCCGGCGATATCAAGATGAACCAGCGGCGTGGGCAGCGTCCCGACACCCATGCCAAATACAAGGAAGCCATCGCGGCGTGTGACAGCATGGACTATATCGAGTACAATGTATCGCAGATAGCCCGTGAGTTCGGATTGAGCGGCACGAACCTCGGCCGCCAGTTGCGGACGCACTATCCCGAAGTATTGGAGTTCCGCGAGCGGGCACGGCAACGGCTGGGACTGGACGACGGCCTGCCTCGCGGAACGCGCCCGTGGTGCAAGGAGCAGTATGCCGAAGCGGTGGAGCTTCTGCGTGCCGACCGTTACATCACCGTGCAAGATGTAGCCGAGAGGTGCAATGTCTCCTACTCAGGATTGGAGCAGCACCTGATATTCTACCACAAGAAAATGGTCGATAACCGCATCAAGGTGCGCAAGAAGGCAGTGAGACAGCAGCGCAAAGGCAAGATAACGGGACGCGGCACCCTTCACGCCCCGAAGCCCGAGACGGTGGAAGTGTATGCCGAAGCCCTCCGCCTCTACCGTACCACCCCGATGTCTGTCCGGAAAATAGCCAGGCAAACCGGCGTGTCGCTAAGAGGTCTCTACGACTACCTGCAAACCTGGCACAAGGATCTGGTCTGCCAGCGGAAAGGCATCGCCTACGAGGAGGGCAAGCCGGTGGACTGGTCATCGGTGCGCAGGTACAATCCCGCCACCGCCGCCAAATACGCCGATGCCATCGCCAGATTGAAAAAAGGCGGCCTTACCACGGCGAAGGTCGCCGCCGAGTTCGGGCTTCACCCCGAATGTTTCCGCCAATACCTGAAAGAGCACGAGCCGGAACTGCACGCCCGTCTGGGAATGAAAAAGACGGAGAACGGCGGAATAGTGGCTTCGCACAGCATGGGGAAATACGGGGAAGCCATGCACATCTACGCCACGACCGCCGAGAGTATAAAATCGCTGGCAAGGCGGTTCGGCTTCAACGACTGTTCCTTCGGCCAGTTCATCAGAAGACATTTCCCCGAACTGCACGAGCAACATCAAAAACTGGTGCAGCAAACGAAAAAAGCGGATTAAGTCCACACTATGCGCGCCATTCTTTTAAAGCCGAACCGGGCTAAAGCTGAATCCTGTTGATGAGTTCTATTGCCGTGATGTCACGCATGAGGGTGAACCCGAACCATTTTTTTCCTAAATCCTTGATTGACGCTCCAATGTGATACACTTTATCATCAATGAGCAGAAAACGGTCGTGTGCCTTGTTGAACCGCTTTACCTCGATAAGCGGATATTGGGCGTTGTGGCGGTCAACATCAAGTTGGAACTGGTTGCTGACGCGTTGCGTGTAGATAGTGGCTGATACCCCTTCCTTTCTTTTATCAAGCAAAGTCAGCACGGTGTCATCCGCATAATTGTCAATCAGTACAACGGACTGTTCAGCCTTCCGGATTAAATCAGACACGAAACGGTAAGCGTCAAACACCTGCCCGTCATAGAAGATGCCCTGCATCGGAGGAATGTCGGCATCCAAACGCTTGAAAACCTCATCGATGCGTCTGTCGGTCACTTCCTGATGCTGTTTCATTTCCAGTTGATGATACTCTATAGTCTCAAGCCTTTGGAATAATTGGGCATTGGTCGCAATAAAACGGCGCATGGATATGAAAGCCCTCATTATGCGGATGTTCACCTCGACAGCCGTCTTTGATTTCAATACCGAACTGAGCATGGCTATTCCTTGTTCAGTGAACGCGTAAGGCAGTTTTCGGGTTCCGCCCCAACTTGATGTCGCATTTTGCGACATCAAGTTATCAAGTTCGTCTTTGTTAAGCTGGAACATGAAATCATCAGGGAAGCGTTCCATATTACGCTTCACCTGTTCGTTCAGCCTTCGTGTTTCCACACCATACAATGCGGACAAATCACTGTCAAGCATAACCTGTCGCTCTCTTATAATCCGAATCATCGGTTGGATGTTAATTACTTCGGGCAACTGGTCGCAATTTGCGACCGGCTCTTTTGCCATGCCGTTTGTATTTTCCCTTTTCTTCGCCATATTCCTGCTTTATTGCCCGTTTTCGTTCAGACTTTTGATAATTTCGATGCCCAATGTGTTTTCTATCTTACATATAGTTTCCAACGACATATTCTTTTGCCCTTTCAGCATCTTGGATATATATTGCTGGGTGCAGTTCATTTTTTCGGCAAGCATCCGTTGCGTCATACCGAGTTCAGACATCCGCCTTGACATGAGGGCGGCAATCGCTCGTGAGCATTGCGTCCAGTCCCTTTCATCCTGCCCGGATTTGATTGTCTGCGATTCGGTTTCCAAAACTCCGCAAGGTGTCTTGCATGTCACTGTATTCATTGAAACAATTACATTGTCTTGTTCGGAGGCAAAGATAACACAAATATCCGGGAATACACAACTTTCGAGTTGTATTTCTATAAAAAAGCAACTCAATCACATACCTAAATCAAAGATTTAGGAAGCAGGTGTTTATCCCCCCCTCATATCGCATTATCCAATACCGCAAGCAATGTTCCTTTGAGTTCGCATAAATCACTCCTGTTGTGTCTAATTTGTTACTCCCGCATTTCGTTATTTTAATAATTTATTATAATACACATATTTACATAAATATATAAAGAAAGTCTACCACAACATTTACGCACTTTTGATACTCTTCTTTGGTTGTTTTTTTCTGTTGCATAACTTCTTTTGGTATTTCACTTCGCAAAGGTATTGGTAAAAAAGGGAACGAACTTGTCCGATATTGCTATTATTCATTTTTTTTAATAAAACCTGTTGATTCTCTTTTAGTTACGCTATGAATTTATTTGATGATTTTGAGTATTCCAGAATGGTGCTTTAGTATAAAACATGACCGAATATTTAACTGTTTGAACCCGATTCTTTTTTGAATCTTTAAATAATGTCAATCTATTAAATAAAATAAGAGAATATGTTATGAACTATTATTAAAATAGCTATCTTAGTTTCGAATTATTAATAGAGAATAGCCATGGATAAAAGAGTAGTAGGGAACAATGCCGGCAAGGTCTGGTGTGCCCTGAAAGAAATTGGTGAAATTTCGATACCAGAATTGGCGAGAAGATTAAACCTTAGCGTAGAGAGTACAGCATTAGCCGCCGGTTGGCTGGCGAGAGAGAACAAAATTTGTATCCAGCGGAAAAATGGATTAATTGCTTTATCTGATGAAAGCACTTTCCCTTTTAGCTTTGGATAATAAAGAATGCTGTTCGTGAACATCTTTGAAGTTCCATTAACTTATAAGTAAAGAATTGTTGATATAAAGTATCGTAAGTTAAATCTGAACCTGAAGAACTGAATTTAGAAAGAGTTACTCTGTGTATAGGGTAACTCTTTCTAATGTATAATAAACGTATAATAATGCTGTTAGTATCTTCTTCTTTATATGAAAAATATATACTTTATATTAGTGCGAAATTATGTGCGTGAAAATTTAGGGGATCGTTTGTCTATTCTTCAGTCTCTTTATCGGTCGATACTGTGGCGCTACTTTTTATGGCATGAATAACGGCGGAAGTAAATCCCCTGTGCTCCAGTTCATTCAATCCTTTAATGGCGGCTCCACCGGGAGTGGCTGCTTTTTCTATTTCTAACAGCGGGTGGGTGTCGTGATTTAAAATCAGTTCTGTAGCTCCTTCCATGCTATATGCCGTCATTCGCATTGCATCTTCAGCGGAGATACCCAATTCTATGCCGGCTTGCATGGCTGCATGAATATATTTTAATGCGAAAGCGATTCCACTGGAAGTTAATGCAGAAATGATATCCAGCTGTTTCTCTTCTGCGAACAAACACTTTCCTCCTTCTTCAAATGTTTGTTTTATGAGTTGCTGGTGTTCTTTGCCGGCTTTGCGTGAAGTTATCAGGGTCAGGCTCGAATGTTCCGTAATGGCGATGTTGGGAACTACCCGGAATATAGGCATTTCGGTTTCCGATAAATGTGCCAGGTGAGAAATAGATATTCCGGTTACCAGTGAAACCAGGATTTGGGTGCGTGAGAATCGTAACGGAGATAATACTTCGTCTACTATACATGGTTTGACAGCCAGAATAATAATGTCGGCTTCCGATATGGCATACTGATTCTCTGTCATTATGCGTATCGCAGGAAATTGTTTGTGCAGATTTTCTAGCTTGTCTGTATGAGGAGTAGAAATGATAATATCTTTTTCGTTGTAGAGATGTCCTTTTGCCAGACAGGCAGCAACTGCGCTCCCTATGTTTCCGGCTCCTATAATTGTAATTTTCATGTTTTTATGGATTTGTATTTATTACTTTGTTAATCAGGCTGAAAGTCTTTCAAGAAAACGCTGTGACAGCGAATTGAGTAATTGCTTCTTATCAGCCGTGTGAACTGATATTGTGAAACAATGATCGCTGCCACCATAAGAAATCAGTGATATGGGGATATGCCTGATTGTTTCCATGATGTTACTTTCCAGTTGTGTACGTTCCCAATGAAGTGATCCTATGATATGTATTACGGACATATTTTCGTCAACGACCATTTCTGTGTATTTGTGCAGTTCTCTTTGAATTATTCGCAGGGTATCACGACTGGCCGTCAGAATCATGGAGACAGAAACATTGGATGAGGCCATTGAGATAACGTTTATCTGATATTTATTAATGACTTCCAGTAATTTGCCCATGAGTAAATAGCCGGGCAGGACGTTCAATGATGTGAAGCGTACAAACGTCACTGAGTCTTGGATAATAATGGCTTTAACACTGCTTTCCGTATCATGGGAAGAGATGTAGAGCCGTTCTGTTTCCAGGTCATGGGTGTCTATTAAGCGGATAACGATATTGGAACGGGCTGCAAGAGTGATACAGTCTGTATAAATTAAGTGTACTCCACTGTTAATCAACTGTTCGGCTTCGGTGTAGGTCAGAGAATGTTGTTCCCTGGCACAGTTCCGGTTGGTATAGATATTCGTGAGTTCGGTTGACAGAATGATTTCGTCTGCTTCGAATATGCTGGCGAGTACGGTAGCATAATAATCATTACGCTTCTCATTCATGAAATCAATTTCGCCATATACATTTTTGCATAAGGAAAGAGGAGCGATGAAAATGTCAGTATCCCGATTCTCATTGATATACTGTCTGATAGATTCCTGAATGTAGGGGATATCCGGTTTCCTTTCCAGATTCATCTGCATAAAAGTACCGGTATCCAATGTACGGGCAGTCAGTCCATGCTGACGCAGGCAGCAGGCAAACAATTCTCCGGATAACCGGTATATTTCGGCTTTTATTATTTTATCAATTAATAAATCGGCTTTGTCTTCCACCAGTTTGTGCATCTTTTCGATACATTCCCGGATATATTTCTTTATATCCGTATTTAGTGGCAAATCTGTTATGAGGTGATCTGCCAGTGTGCAGCAATATTCTTCGATTTTATTGATTGTTGTATGCGAAGCACTGTCTTCTTCGTGAAACCAGCTGATAGAAATATCCTGCAGCCATTCTTGTAGTTGCGTCAGTGTCGGAACCACAACTACGTAAGGATGTTCCTTTAGGATGTAATTGATTACTTGTCTGATTTCATCCTCTTCTTTCATTTTTTCAAATTTGCAAACTTTCATTGTTATCTGATAATTTATTGGTTACTGATCTTTTCAAAATGATATGCCTTTTTTCAAATAGAGATGGTCTGTTGCCATCGATCTGCTATTTGATAATCAGGTATATTGTTCAGAATCAAATTATTAATTCTATTATTCCCGCTTCTGAAGCAGTCCATTACTAGATGTAATCTGCTAATACCATACCATATTAGGAGATGATATAAAAATGACTATCTTTGTAGCGTGATTAATGAACTGACAGTATATCCATCTATTTATGAAACTCTGTATATAGCTACGCTCAACGAATAGCATCCTTTCTAATCAGGCTATTCAGCTATCCGGTAAGCAACGACCCGCTTGCCAAAGAGTTTTTATATCCATTTTATGAATTTACGAAACTGTGTACTGCTATGAGTGTAGTATGCTGTATCGTGCTATTTTTAGTTGAGCAATGAAATATACGTATAAGCAAATATGGCTCATCAACTTTCCTGTGATGATGAGCATTCTGATGGAGCAATTAATCAACATTACCGATGCTGTCTTTTTAGGACACGTAGGAGAAATCGAATTGGGAGCATCCGCACTTGCGGGAATATATTATTTAGCGATTTATATGCTGGGATTTGGATTCAGCATTGGTCTGCAGGTTATGATTGCCCGAAGAAATGGGGAGCAGCATTACAAAGAAACAGGGCGCACCTTCTTTCAGGGATTATATTTTCTGATGGTGATGGCAATCATGCTTTGTCTGTTGATACAGCTTGTTTCTCCGTTTATTCTGCAACAGCTGATTACTTCTGATGAAATTTATCAGGCTGTGATCCGTTACCTGGACTGGCGTAGTTTCGGACTGTTGTTTTCGTTTCCTTTCTTGGCTTTCCGGGCTTTCCTGGTTGGGATCACGAATACTAAAGCACTCTCCGGAGCAGCCCTTACGGCAGTCTGTATCAATATGCCTTTCAACTATTTACTGATATTCAAACTAGATATGGGCATATCCGGAGCAGCTATGGCGTCCTCCATTGCTGAGTTTGGAGCGTTTCTCATACTCTTGTTATATATGTGTAAAACGGTAGATAAGAAAAAATATGGTCTGAGTGCTGTCTATGATGGCAGATTGCTGATGAAACTACTACAACTGTCCGTATGGAGTATGCTTCATGCTTTTATCAGTGTCGCTCCCTGGTTTTTGTTTTTTGTGGCTATTGAACATTTGGGGAAGACAGAACTTGCTATTTCCAATATTACCCGAAGTGTGTCTACCCTCTTTTTTGTGATAGTCAATTCTTTCGCTTCTACTACCGGATCGTTAGTCAGCAATCTGATCGGGGCAGGACAGGGGAAGGAGCTTTTTCCTGTTTGTCGCAAAGTTCTCAGATTAGGCTATATGGTGGGGCTTCCATTGATACTGACAGCTCTTTGGGGCAATCAATGGATCATCGGATTTTATACGAATAACGATTATTTAGTCAAACTTGCTTTTTGGCCTTTTATAGTCATGTTGTTGAATTATGTGTTTGCATTGCCCGGATATGTTTATATCAATGCTGTTACAGGAACGGGGAAGACGAGGCTTGCCTTTGTTTTTCAACTGGCTACTATCCTGATCTACCTGATTTATCTGTATCTGTTGAGCGAGTGTTTTCATGCATCTTTGTGGGTGTATATGACGGCAGAATATCTGTTCGTTATTCTATTGGGAATACAATCCATTCTGTACTTGAAGAGGAAATCCAAACGGAATATGTACTTTTGTACTTTCAATGATTGATACTTTCTCGAAATGACTGAAGATATAAAGAATAAACTTTTGATGTGTGCAGAGGTGTACCATTGTGCAGGTTTTATCGCAAGTGATCCGGTGCAGTTCCCTCATCGTTATACGCTGAAACAAGATATAGAGATTAGCGGACTGCTGACGGCAATTATGAGTTTTGGCAATCGCAAGCAGATATTGAAGAAAGCGGAAGAACTGCATAAGCTAATGGGAACCTCACCTTATCAATATGTATTATCCCGCCGGTGGGAGGAAGATTTTCCTTCCGGGGCAACCCATAGTTTTTATCGGATGCTGTCGTATGCTGATTTTCATGGATACTTCCGTCGGTTATATACGGCCTATACGCAGTTCGGAACTTTGGAAGATGCTTTGAAGGTATATTCCGGAATACCTATGGAGAAGTTATGTGCATTTCTTGAAGTTTCAGCCAAAAGTCCTCAAAAGAAACTGAATATGTTTTTACGTTGGATGATTCGTCGGGATTCAGAGGTTGATTTGGGTATTTGGGAGAGTTTTGACCGTAAAGACCTGATTGTTCCGTTAGATACTCATGTCTGTAGGGTAGCTTATTATTTCAAGTTGACGGATACGGAAACTTTTTCTTTGAAGAATGCCCATCGGATTACTGCTGCATTGGCTGAAGTCTTTCCGGATGATCCCTGCCTAGGTGATTTTGCTTTATTTGGATTAGGAGTCAACGGGGAGATTTGAGTTGCAGAAGCTCTATAGAAGTATCAATCAAACCTCTATTAAGTCCGACATATAAAACGGGTTCTGTTTCTGCTGATTCGTTTTTATTTTTTGCTCCAGATTCGTGTATTAAGATTCAAGTCCTCTACAATAGAGACCAATGCATGAATCATGCTGAAATCGTTTTTGAGCTGGCTAAGGTCATCCATCGGTTTCCAGATGCTGGCTTCAAAATGATTTCTTGATTCGGGAATGGCTATCAGGATATTTGAATCTCTGAAACTAATTGTGATGTTCTTATTGAATTCTCTGTCTAGTGCAAGAAGTCGTTCCATCATTGAAGGAGAAAGAAGGTAGCGTGCTTCAATCTGGTCTGTAGAGTAAACATCGAATGTTTTCTCGAAATCCGGATTTTCCAGTTTCACCCGCGAACCGCTGGAGCTTAGTTTGAAAAGACTGTTCCTTAAGATAGTGGTATGGCCCTGAAAGTCTTTCTGAAAATCGGCAATGAAAAAGAAACCTTTAAAGATATCTACCCAATAGTGACTTGTTTGCCCTTTTGAATTGACACGTGTTTTTCTTTCTTCGGCATGAATTTCCGCACAGCAGAAGTCCGTTTTTCCTACACGTCCCTGTATCAGATCTTCTGTGTGATAACGGTCGGGAGAAGTGAACAGGGCACAGTTTCGGAATGTACTTTCTTTGATTCCCTCTTCGGGGGTGAAGACGGCATTTTCACAAAAAGATTGTAATATTTGTGCGATTACTTCCTGTTTATAATAGGAGGATAGCTCCTGTGATTTGGCATTTACACAACTGTAATATATCAACAAAGCAATACCTGCTGCAATGCCAATTCCAATGAGTGCGACATTGATATAAAGTGAAAATGCAATACCAATCACAAAAACAATTCCTCCTGCCCATGTCCCGGTGGAATGTCCCTGCTTCTTTAGTTCTTTGCGTTTTTGTTCAAGACTTTGCAGAGTAGAGGAAAGACTTTGTACCAATGTCTCAAATTGCGGACTTTCTGCCATATTATATATTGTTTTTTACTGATTCAACAAGTTATTCACATTCGGAACAGTACGTTCCTGTTCGGAAATGGAGAATACGTTTTTGCGTGTGAAACCGAACATGCCGGCCAACAGATTTGACGGGAAAGTCTGTACTGCATTATTATAGTCAGTGACGCAAGCGTTAAAGGTTCGGCGTGCCGCCGAAAGCTGCTCTTCAGTTTCGTTAAGCGCACGTTGTAACTGTTCGAAGTTTTCAGACGCTTTCAGTTGCGGATAGTTTTCTGCAATGGCAAAAAAGTGTGTACAGGCTTGTGAGAAAGCAGAGTCCAGATTTTCTTTATCCTGATTAGAGAAAGATGCGTACGACTTGTTGCGCATTTTCGTAATCTGTGCGAATGTGCTTTTTTCATGTTCTGCATATTCTTTGACTGTAGTTACCAGATTAGGAATCAAGTCGTATCTCTTTTTCAGCATTACGTCGATGGCTGCGAAAGCATTTTCCGTCTCATTTCTTTTTCGCACCAGTGAGTTGTAAATAGCGATGAAAATCACTACTACTACAGCTATAATAATTAGTATAGTCATAACTATATGTCTGGCATCCTCTTGCCGTTTTCTATATTTGTGAATTCGAAGTAGTTTTATTGCGTCAAAGATAAAGAATAAAACTGGAAAATAGAACAGTATTTGGGAGTAAAGAAGAATATATAGCGGAATATTTACTGAATATATCTGACAGAAACCGAATAAAAAAGAATTTCCGATTATCATCATAAAAAGAAGATGTGGAATCGACTTTTACAGTGATAACCGAAAATTCAGATAAATCATCAGGACGCTTGTATTTTGTTTGTGTAGTTTTGCCAACCGGCTGCGGTTTTATATTTCTTTACAGATTCGGCGGGAACACGAATGACAGTAATATCATCCGGAAATCCGTACCATATCTTTTCAAATACTTGTGGGGGTGTTATCCCTTCTACCTTGACTTCTTTGATACCTGTATTATTGAAAGCTGAAAAATTAATCTGTGTCACATTTGCCGGAATGGTCAGTTGAGTGACTTTTCTGTTACCGCCCAATAATCCTTGTCCCAATATCCGGATACTTTGTGGAATTTCGAAACGTGTTAATTGGGGACATCCTTCCAGACAGTAAGGGTGAATCATAGCTTCGGGATCATCATTGAAAACAGTTCCGTAAGTTGTCACTTCCGTTAATTCCGGACAGTAATAAAAGGCTCTTTGCGCTATGTTTGTAACACCATTCGGTAACTTCACGGTTGTAATGCTACTTTCCCGGAATGCTTCCAGCCCGATTGTTCTGACGTTCTCCGGAATCTCAATCGTTTTCAGTTGAGACGTCTTGAGGAATGCCTGTGCACCGATTTCTGTCAGCGTAGCAGGTAATAACACTTCTTCAATGCCTGCATATACAAAGGTGCTTGCGGGAAGTTTAGTGAGTTTAGTCCGGCTTAAATCTGCTTTTTTCAGGTGATAGCAATAGTAGAATATGTTTTCCTCAAGCTGTTCCAGAGTCGAGGGAAATATAACTTCCTGAATAGTTGAATTGAAGAAAGCCATATCTCCGATGGATTTCAGTCCCTCATTGAGTGTCACCTTGTTTATTTTACTGCCGTTGAAAGCGTTTTTAGGAATGGATTTCACGCTGTTGGGGAGTATGATTTCATCGTACCCTTTCAGGACTTCTGTCAGAACTCCGTTTTCCACGCGAACAGGTGCCACCTGAATAGTAAAGCTTTTCTGCTTTCCTTCTATTGTTATGGTCACTTCCTGTTTGTCGACAGGGACAGATGACGAGAAACCACTGATCTGTTTTGGGGCAACATTCACGGACCGTTGTTTCCCATCATCATATTCACCTGTCACTTTGAGTCCAGTTAAGTCTATACTCTCTCCTAATGCATAAATCGTTTTTGCAGGCAGTTGGTCTATGGAAAAACGTTCAAGTAAGGCTCCTGTGGGTTCAGATGGTTGCTCCGTCGGAGGCAGTTCCTTCTTGAATTCATCGTTTTCAGTGCTGCAACTCAGTAATGTAAGTCCTGCTATCATTTGCAGGCAAAGTACTATTAATATATTAAGTTTAGTTTGTTTCATTGTGATAAAAGCTTAGCTAGGGAATTGGGTTAAACGTATTTCTATTTTCACTACTTTACCAGCTTCTACGGTTCTGCCGGAAGACCATATCTGGTAGTTATCAGGTCCGCCACCTTCTTGTACCACGAACGTAAAGAACCGTTGCGACTGTGCTGCGAACCATTCTTCTTGTGGTAAAATAAAGGTGGCTATCCCGCTTTCATTGGTCCGGGCAACCGCAGTAGGTAAGGTCAGATTATCTTTCTCAAAAACTTTATAATCTTTTTCATTATACATCTTTACGGGAATACCCGTTGCAATTTTTCCATTCTCATCATAAACGACAATCACTACTTTAGCTTCTCTCACTTCTTCGTTTCCTTTTTCGCACGCTATCATAAAAAGTATGATACCTAGCAGAATAACAATCTTTCTCATAATCTTCATCTTTTTCAATTTTTTCGAATGCAAAGGTAGCAAGACCGTATCATTTTTGAGTTATGATACAATCTTGTAAATCTAACACTCATGTTTGGACAGTGTTGATATTCAGATGATTATTTTGATTGGATTCTCAGATTTCTAACACCGGCCTAACACCTATTCGAAAAGTGATAAAAACAGGTCCTTGTTAGTTGTTTCTGCTGATTTGATACGTGATTTAAGTCGTGACTTACGGGCATATACATTGGCTACCGTATCTTTCATGAACAGGCTTATTACTTGTGGTGAAAAACCTACAAAGATATAGCAGAGTAACCGGATGTCAGCTTCTTTCATTGCAGGGAAATCATTCTGGAGTTTTTGCATGGCGTTGTCATGGCAGGTATTTACGATTAGTTCCAGTTCTTGCAGCATTTCATTGTTTTCTGCAAAATCGGTGATTATTTGTTTCACTTCGTGGAACATGGCGGCCTGTTGTGATGCGGTATTCTCACGTTCGTAGTAAGTTTTTCCCAATTTGTCGATAATGTCAAAACGAGAGGCTATCAATCCTTTTAGATGATTTTCAGTATTGCGCTGTCCTTCCATGCGTTCGGTCAGAGTTTTGTACTCGGAATTAGCTTCTTCTGCCAGTAGCAGATAGCGGTCGGTACGTTCGCGTTGCAGTCGCAGGCGTTGGCGGGTGATGTAATAAGCCACTCCTATCATCAGAAGGATTACAGTTGCTGCTGCGATTTCCCAGGTAGTACGGTTTTTCATCCGGTATTCGGCAAAGTCAGTCCGTTCTTTAAAATATTCGCGCTCCACCATGCCTGCGGAAAATTGCATGTTCGAGCGTGTCAGCGAATCAGTCAGATAGATATAACGGTGTATGTTATCAGTTGCTTTCTCAAAGTTCCTGGCTTGTGCTTCAATACGATATGCGGTATATTGCAGGTCGGCCAGGTCACGGATATCGGTTGTCTTTGTTTCTGCGAGAGCCAGGTAGTAGCGTGCGCTGTCTATACGATTTTTCAGGAGGTTCACATCTACCAGTGTATGGTAGCCGTACAGGGTATCCTGTCGGGCGGAAAGCTCGATGCGTTGCAGCAAGTCATGAGGAATTTGCCGCTTGCCCGATACTACATAAAGAGAGGCAAGGTTCGTGAGGCTGGCTTTTGCCAGGTGATCGTTCTTTTGTTCGTCGGCCAGATCAAGAGCGGCAGCGTAGAGACGCATTGCTTTCTCTATGTCTTTCGAATGAAAAGCTGCGGCTGCCATATCAAGTGTTGACTCCGTTTCTTCACGTACATTATCTGACTGCCGGAAGTTATTGCGGGCTTCACGGAAGTAATGATAAGCCCGGCTGTAGTTCATCTGTTCATAATATACTTCACCGATTTGCCCGTATAACAGTCCTGCATAATAGGGCTCATTAGTGTCTTTCAGTTTCTCTTCTATTTTGAGAAAAAGGCGCAATGCTCCCGGTTTGTCTCCTGCCCGTAGTTTGATTCGTCCCCAATAATAAAGAGTCTTACATTGGTGTCGTAAATCTTTGGAATGATGTTTATAATGGCTCCAAGCCTGACGGATCAGTGAATCATCCGTTACTTTAATATGGTTTTTGTCTAATGCTTCCGAGTAAAGCAAGGCATATCTGGCCTGTTCGGTCTGACTGCCTTCCCGCCTGAGCTGCTTTAATATTGTCAAGGCACTGTCCGGCTTGTTTTGTAACAGAGCTTCCGCCTCGTCAAGCCGGGAAATATGTTCTCTATTATAACATCCTGTAAAAAAGAGAATTGCTGATAGTCCAAGTATAATTCTGCATTTCATGCTGTGAATGTAGTGAAAATCTCTTGGATTTGAAATAAGGAGTAGTGCCTTTTTTCAATGATGACTGCATTGTTACATTATTTTTTATCATTGTGATTCCATATGTATCATTGTCATATTCATAGAGGGCAGTTCTCCAATATCATCAAAGCGGAATGTGCTGCTTTTGCCTGTTACAATGATTCCTTTGTCATTATTGTAAAAAGACTCTTCTAGAAAGAAAAAAAATTAGTCTCACGGTCTCACTGTGGAATATCTAGTATGCTGACAATCATTAATATAATGAATGAGAGATACCTTTCCGAACAGGTATCTCTCATTGTTTTTCGTAAGCGTCTCGGCGATGTCGTCTTTTCTTTAATTCTACTTCTTCATATCTTTGC
>OGYC01000397.1_pt1 | contig 47553 bp, 54 predicted proteins | sample 1576461 | NCBI WGS metagenome assembly OGYC01 (sample SAMEA3541569, study PRJEB24748) | human gut metagenome | biome: human gut; feature: human-associated habitat; material: faeces | place: China | collected 2012 | reverse complement strand
CTTGATCGGTGTGTTAATCAGGCCCTTCTCCTTATAACCTAAAACAAGGTTAATAGGTGCGGTTCCGATGTATGCCACAACGGTGTCAACCTGAACGGCGCTTTTTACTTTATCGTTTCCGATCTCGCCGTAAGCTCCGTGTTGATAGCTCATCTGTAAATCACTCCTTTACAATAATTTTTCATAGTCTGTGGGTATCTTGCGGGCCAGCCCGTGCTCGAGAGTGAACTGCACCCAGCAAAACCAGTACGGGTAATAGCTCACGAGAGCCCCGTCCTCAGTAAATGGGCCGTACTCTATGCCGTTTTCCTTAACGAGCCGCAGCCCCGCAATATACTCAGTGTTCTCGATTGCTTGCAGCACCTTGTCGGTAAAGCTCCAGACGTCCCGCCAGCCCTCGAGGTTTCTTTTGAAATTTTCGCTCGGCTCTCTGCGGTACTTCACGCCGCCGAGCGCCTGCGGATCCTGCTCTGGTACCGCCATTTCGCTACCATGCTGCCCCGGGTTCCATGTCGCAAGCGCGAGCTGTATCGTCATTTGACCAATGTGCTGCGCTGGTGCGTGCTTGCCCTTTAAGAGCTGTACGCATAGTGAAGGAATGGGGGCCGCAACGTCTGGCGGCTTTCTGTCCTGAGTAGGAATGTACATAGCAAAGGCGGCCGGGTGCGCTGTCTGCACATTGTAGCCGCCGTCGTTTACTTTGTCGTCTGGAACTTTCAGAAGTATGCCGGGGCAGACTTCCTCATCGAACCATTTGACAATATTGTCAAGATCGCTTGTTATAGCCATAGCGCACCTCCTAGATCATGCGGGTGTGGTGCAGGGCTATCTGGGTGATCCCCATATTTTCAGCCCATGAGTCAACAGTACACTCCCGGCCATCCACATTCAGCGCGGAGCCCGGAGCTTTTTCACCCTCCAGATCTTCGGTTCTGGCAAATATAAGTGTGTCGGACTCAGCAACGCCCAAAATGTTGCCGTTTTTCATCGTGACAAGCGTGTCGTTGTCGATGATGATCGTTATACTTTTACCCTCGATTTTATGAACTTCTCCGAAGTCATCGAGCTGTATGAATACAAGATCAATGTCCGACGCTATGAGGTCTTTGAGGCTCTTACTCAACCGGATCCATAGCACCAAAAGCCGGAGGGGCCTCGGTGTCGTACTCCTCTGTAAAGTAATCGTCGAGCAGCTTAATGACTTCGGCCTTTGTGCGCATATTTTGGGCGTCGAGTCCGTAAGCTCCAGCGAGTGCCTGCAACTCTGTGAGCCTCATTTTGTCGCTGTACTCTGGCTTTTCTGGTTTTTCGTTCTGAGGATCTTCGTCTCCGTCAGCTTCTGGCTCCAGATCCTGCTCTGGTTCCTCTGCTTCCGGTTCTGCCGGATCCTTTGCCGGCTGCTGCTCGGCGCCGGCGGTTTCTGGTTCTGGCTCCAGCTCGGCCTCTGGGATAATTACGTTTGCATATTCAGCAACGCCCTGAGCCACGAGCTCGGCCTCTCTCTCAGGATCGAGAGAGAATGGCTCGGAGTCTTTGTCTTTGGGTAATATGATCCCGTTCTCTTTATAGCCGTATACTCCGGCGATAATTTTAATCATTTGGCGGCTCCTTTCTTCGCATTTCTTACAGTACGCTCGCAGATACCCACGGATTTTTGCTTCTAGGAATTAAGAGCGGGCGGCTTGTGACTTTGATCTCTCTGGACTCGGCCTTTACGTCTGCCGTGTATTTAGGAATACGTCTGCCGGTGTAGGTGTGAAACTCGCCGTCGTCCTGCTCAATCTGGGTAACTGCTCCATAGAGGCCGCGGCCTGCTGCCGGGGCTGTCATAATTACGGTACCAGCCGGGAGATATGGAACGATCTGACCGCTTTCGTCCTCGTAGGTCTCGTCGTAAGTGATAAGTTTTACCATGTGGCCATCTACGTTCAGGATAGCGAAGCAGCAAGCTCCCTCCGGTAAATTCATAGGCTCGATAGTTCCGAGCATAATGCTGCGGTTGTCGAGGTATTTCTGGATTGTAGGATCCTGCAGCACGATCTTTGAAACTCCTCGGGCCATTACGCACTCAGTAGCAGGGAGCCCGTTCTTTGTGAGCATGTAGATCATTTCAGAAAGATCTCCGTAAATGTCGGCGCCGGTTGCGTTCCATTTTACTGCCGGTGTGTACTTCGCCGGGTTGGCTGCTTCATCGTAGAAACGGATCTCGTACTCCTCATAGTCTCCGCTGCCGTACTTATCAGCGTAGTGTCTCAGCACATAGCCGTTGTTGAGCATACACTGAGCCGCCATGTACTCCTCGCGCCCTGAGATCATTGTGTCGAACTCTGTCAGGTCTCTGTTGAGGATCTGGGCCTGTCTCTGCTGAGGCGTTACGTTCTGGAAGAGCTGCTCGCCGAACCCTTTCTTGTTGAGGTCATCAATGGTGAGCGGTCTCTGTGGAGCGATAAACGGCGGCACATAGCTGAAGGTCTTGTAACCCTCGCGCTCGATAGTGATACCACCCTTTCGAGGCATTACGCAGGGCGCGATCTTCTTGCTGCCGTTTCTATACTCGACGAGGACCTCCTCACCCGGGAAAATGTCCTCAGACACTCCGTTGACCGGTGCGGTAGTAGGGAAGTAGCGATCTCTTAAAAATGTTCTGTGTGTAGGCATTGCCTGAATTGCCGCCAGCATAGTGACGGTTCTGTAAATTAACGGTGTAGGCATTTCGATTATCCTCCTTTTCTTACATAGCAGAGTCGAGGAAAATGCCACCGTTGCGGAGCGCTGCCTCGTCTGCTTCTGTGATAGTGTAGTCGTCGTCAACGATAAGGGCCTCTCTGTTGAAATGGCCGGATCTGTACGCTGTTGTAAATGCGTCGGCGCTTGTTGCGTCTACCTCGTCGCAGAGAACGCCGAACGGTGTGAGCGTCTCACTTTCTCCGGCTGCTGTGCCGAGAATAACGCATTTTTTTGTTTTGCTGCTCATTGCAACGACTGTGCCGCGCGCGAGAACTCCTTCTCCACTCGCGATTGTGACGCCTACGGCGTCAACCGGGAACTTGCCGTCAATAAAAAGATTGTCAGCGTCGCAAGCTCCAATTTTCTGATCTGCTCTCATTGTGATACCCTCCTTATTTTGTTGGTGTTGTAGGTGCCGGAACTGCGCCACTGTTAGCGATCATAGCAGCGAGCTGGGCTACCTGAGCGTTTTCGTCGGCCGCCTGATCCTTTGGTGCAGGTGCCCCTGAGTTCGGTGTCGTGCCGACTCCGGCTGCTCCAGAGGCGGCAAAGTCGTCGGCGCTGTTCTGAATGTGCTGAGCTCTGAGCTGGGCCTGTTTTTTCATAGCCTTAAGAGCAAGCTCCTGAGCTGAGCAGGCTGTCTGTCCGTATTTGGCTTCCTTGATAAGCTCAGGATCTCCGACTGTTGCCTCGATCGTCTCGATCTCCTGCAGTCTGGAACGCTCGGCGGTTACGGCTTCGCTTGCTGCTGCCTCACGGGCTGCGTTCTCAATCTGTGCTACGGCGTCAGGGTACTGCTGTCTTAATTCTTCTGGTGTCATTTTGGTGTTACCTCCTTTTGGTTTATTTGTTGAAACGCTCTGAGTCGGAGCTGCTGGCTTCGATGTAGGCGTTTTAACGCTGTTAATAATTGGCACATTGCCCGGGAAATTGCGAAAACCTTTGAGAGAGTGCAGCACTCCGTTGACGATAATCTCGTCTTTTTCTGAGCTCATGCACATGCTTGTCTCGCAGCCCTCGCGGATCGAAGTGCAAAAACCATTTTCGACAGCCTCGCGGCCGGTGTACCATGTTTCCTTCGCCATGATCTGTCGGATCTTCTCAGTTCCGAGACCGGTTGCGGCGTCGTATGTTTCGGCTGCGGCCTTGTTGGCCGCTTCGAGCCTCTTGTTTACCTCGAGCAGGGCCTTGTGGTTGTAATTCCCTACAAGTGTGAGCAGGGCCTCATGTACCATGAAAAGGGCGCCCTCAGCGATTTCGCGAGTTTTGCAGCCCATAGCAATGATAGTGGCGGCGCTGGCCGCAATTCCGTCGATAACTGCAACGGTGTCGCCGTTCAGCTCTTTGAGCCGGTTGCAAATTCCGAGCGCGGTGTATAAGTCGCCGCCTACGGAGTTAATTCGCACGGTGATTTTTGCCTTGTCTTTGACCTGAGCCAGATCCTCGAGAAAGCCTTCCGGTGTGATATATAAGCCTTCGACCGGTTCGCCGGTCCACCAGTCTGTCGGTCTCTGGCTCACAACTTCACCGTACATGGTGATCTCGGCCTCCTCGTCGCTTACGTCGACGATGTTCCAGAACTTCTGGGCTGCGCCTGCTGGTGGAGCTGCTGGGCCGTTAAGAACTCGCAGCGGGATTGTTTGCTTTTGCATGTTGTTGATCCTCCTTTAATGAATTTTGAAGTATAAGAGAGGCAATAGCCTGAGTAGCCTCAGCCTGAGCCTCTGGGGTGGTGCCGTTAGCTTCCGCGATCATTTCGTTTTCGCGTTTTAACTGGTTCATGTTGGCTTCCCACTGGCCGCCATTCAAACGGATCGTACTCTGTTCGCGGGTGCTGTACCCGTGCTGGTTTGCAAGGATCTCGGCGCTGATTTCTTTCGTAGGATCGAGCTGTCCCTGAGACGGTCCGATCCAGTCACTCCCGAGCCATGCTGCACGAATGAGCGGATCGCTGAAAAAGCCGGGCGCCTGAATACGTCCGAGAGCTACGGCCTCAGAGAGCCAGATCTCATAAATGGGCTTGCAAAAATCATTAGCAAACCACTCCCGGCGCATTTTGAACGCTTTCCACGCTTCCAGCAGCGCGGCTCTACTTGCTGAGTATGAGGTGTTGAACGATTTCAGGAGTAGATCGGCAGGGATTTCCAGTGCGGCGCCGCATTGTTCGCAGAGTGCTCTAACAAAAGCAGAAAAACCGCTTGCCGGCCTTGTTGGTGCTGCGAACTTGATATCTTCTCCCGGTTTCATTACGTTAATCGTTCCGGGGCCCATTTCGTAATCGTCAGGATCCGAAGGCTCTACCTCTGAGCCGTTTACTTCATTGAACGGCATTTCATCGGTGCCGGTATCGGTTGTAACAAAAGCCGTGAAAAAGCTCTCAACGAGGGCAGCCATGAGCTCACCCTCCGTGTAGCGCCTCATTTGCAGGAGTGGTTCAATAATCTGCGCCAGATATGTGACGCCTCTGTATTGCTCAGGTCTTTCAGACTCCATAACATGCAGGACATTAGGGAGCCCGGTTTTTTCACCGTATGCCTCGACTCTGGTCCATTCGGTTTCGGCCGCCGCGATAATATGCGGATAGGTGTTGCGGAAATAATACGCTTGTATCATTCCGTTGTCGTTAATCTCTACACCGTCAAAGATCCGGTTCCCGTTTTTGGCTTTGCCTTCGGTAGAAAAGCAGCAGTACCCCGAGTTAATCAGCGGGGTGCTGCAACGGTCAGCCTCTACGAGCTGGATCCTGAGAGAGTACGGGCACATAGGAGTCGGATCGACTCGCTTAATGAGTCCGAACACATCGCCGCTCATTAGCCAGCTCATAAGCGCGAGCTGTTGCATGGCGTAATAGTCATTTACTCCGGTAGCGTCGCAGGCATTTTTCTTCTCGGCCCAGATCTTGAACTCGGCCTCTGTTTTTTTCTGCCATTCCTTTGCAGCTTCCTGAGACATTCCCAGACGCTCGGCGTCTATGCGGCTATTTAATTTCAGCCCGCAGCCTATGACGTTTGTGCGGTTGGTCTTAATGGCAGAAGTAGCAACCGGCGCGGCCATATACAGCATACGAGCGCGCTGCCTCAGCGTGTCATTGTTGTGGTCTATATCCCACTGAGGGGAGGAGCTGCTTGCCTTGAAACTTTTCAGCGCCTTTTTCTTCCAGCTTGCGCCGGCCTCTGAATATCCATAGTTTGAAGCCCGCGGAGCTGCTGATCCCGGGCGTGCTTCTGGTGGTGCCGCCTGAGTAGGTGGTCCTTGTGTTTTGCTTGGAGTTACTTGCTGCATGTCTTTCGCCTCCTTACCAGTCGCGAGGGACGACTCCGACGGCCCTGCGCTGTGATTTGTTTTCGAGCGACGCGATCTCGCCCTCCATTTCCTTGATTGCATTGCGGATAGCTGAGAGATCTGTCTGGTATCTGGTGGCGTTTCGTGTTCCTATACCATAGGACTGAACGCCGCCGCTGAGCATTTCCTCCTCGCGCTTATAGTAAAGCTCGAGGCGAGTCTTTAATTTGCTGATTTTTTCAGCCTTTTGTTGCTGTCTCATGGTTCACCTCCTTACCAGTCGTCGTACAGCTTCGAGCCGCTGGAGCGTTTTTTCTTTTCTTTTTTCTCGACGGTTTTCAGCGGTTGGCCTTTGAGGCGCCTTTCTACTGCCGTGAGATCTGGATCCAGTATTCTGAAGGCTGCCATTGCATAGTTGCGGCAGTCGAGAGCCTCGTTGCGGTTATGTCCCGGCAGCTTCTCCCATTGCCATTTGTTGCCGCGTCTGGTTCGGACGAGCGACAGCTTTTCAGATAGCAAGCCAGAAAAGAAAAGAGAGTCATAACCGCGATCCTCTCCGAGTGGAAAGTGGCAGTATTTGGCTCCCTTTTCTTGCACCTTAATGGCGTTCATTATTTTACTTTTTCCGGCGTCTACTCCCAGAGTGTAGAGCCAGCACTTGCCGATCAGTTTACCGTCTATGACGATCTTCACCTTTGAAGGCGGGGCGGTGTATGGTATGCCGTCGCCGCCTTTTCCTTTTATGGCAAAAACGCGCTTGTTTTGTCTGGCCTTGCACTCGGCGTATACCTCCTGCGTAAAGTGGCCGCCGGAGTCCACGCATGTGAATGATACCTTCAGGCCCTTGCCATTCTTGAAGCGGTAAACATGGTCGATCACATCGTCGAGTCGAGCCCATACCTCTGAGGTATCAGGCCGGCCGTTGATAATTCCCTTTTTTATGCCCCACGTTTCGCCGTAGAGTCCATGCCCGACCACTTCATACTCGAGGCGGTTGTCCTGAGTGTCAACTCCGACGGTCAGCACCAGAACGTCGTCGGGGAGCTCTGCGTCGTATTGCTCGCGTCGGCTGAGCATTGCGTCCTCGTCCTCTAAATCTCCGCGATCCTCCCATAGCTCACCGAGTAGGGTGTTGAATACAACCTTCAATTTTTCAGGATCGCCCTGAGCTTCGAGAAACTTCGTGACAATTTTCTGCCACGGAGTCCACGGAGACGAAAAGGCGTTCAGCCAGAAAGAGCGGTGCCCTTTTAGGTATGCGTCCGGGTTTTCGGCGATCCATTTCGCCGGCTGCTTTTTCATGGTTGCTTCTGTCTGAATACAGCCGCAGCTCGGGCACACCCATGTTATTGACTTGACCTTGTAGGCCTTTTTATTTCGCACCTTTTTGACTTCGTGCTCAAAGTGAATATTGTCAAAAACAATATTGTGATACTCCCCGCAGTCCGGGCACTTATGACACCAGCGCTCCTGAGTGCCGGCAAAAAAACCGTTTTCAATGTTGCTGGCGCCCTTAATTGTCGGAGTCGATACCTCGATCGACTTCGCATTGTAGAAGGTTGTCTGTCTTGCCTCTGCCAGAGCCCACGGATCGCCCTCAGTTCCTGCGCTGGACGCCCAGCGGTCGCGCTCGTCTCCGATGATGTAGCGGGCCGGAGTAGAAGCGAGAGCACTCGGGCTATTGGATCCGGTGATTGTCAACATGCCGCCCGGGAAAGATTTCTGCAAAATTGTATTGCCGGAGTCTCTCGTTTTAACGTCCGAGACTTTTTTCCTCAGCGGCTTCGAGTCTCTTATCATTGGAGCGATACGCAAGCGTGAGAACTTCCGGGCGTCGTCGAGAGTAGGCTGCACATAAATCGTAGATCCCGGATCTTGATCTATTATGTAGCCGATTATATTGAGCTCTACCTCGGATTTTCCAACCTGAGAAGCAGCTACAACGGTTAGCTTGTTGACTTTTGGATCCGTGAAGGCGTCCATTATGTCGACAAGGTACGGTGTTCGCTCGTTCCTCCACGGGCCTGCCTCTGCTGAGCTTTCAGGAGATAAGCGGCGGTTTTTCTCAGCCCACTGGGACACTGTGAGGCGCTCGGGTGGTTTGAAATTCTTAACAGCTCGAACGAACGTATTGTTTAAGCTGTCAATTTCATTCTGCCTGCTCATCGTCCTCGATCATAGCCCAGCCCTGCCGATCCTTTACCCGCTTTTTATACTCCTCTGGATCGTAGTGGTACTGGGAGAGTGACAGAAGGATCTCGTTTACCTCCTCTTTTATTCTGGCAGAAGTTTCGGCCGGACTTGCAAGCTCCGCGGTATCAACCGCAAGCCGTCCCGGCATTGCCATTAACATGCTGCGGATATTAAAAACGAGGTCCGTCGTGATAGCTTCGACGTCCTCAGCTCTGTGCATGGTTCCTTCGAGTTCGGCGAGCTGGAGCTCTGCGACTCTGGCCTTTGCGCTTTTTATATCTACCTCAGCCTGCAGCTTGTCGGTCTCCAGCTTATCGTTTTGAGCTGACGCTTTGCGATCGAGCTGCGTGCGCAGGTATTTGATGTAGTCCTTTGTTGCCTCGCCGACATTGTACCGGCGGCCGGCCGGTGTGTCGTGAGTTTTCAGAACTCCGTCTTGTGTGAGCTGCTGGATCCTCCGGGCGGTCAGCTCAAACAGTTCGGCCATTTTGGTTGTCGGCCAGTAGCCCGGAGTCTCGGCCGGTTTTTCTTTTCGTGGTGTTGCCATGCCTTGCCTCCTTCCCGGCGTAACGAAACGGCCTAAAATTTTTCTATGAGTCTAGCAAGTTTTTGGGCTCGCAAGCACCGCAGGGAAAAATTAAGCTCGAAAGGACCCGTGAAAATTTTTTTATTTTCTTTTGCCGGGTGCCCGGCGTTCGTGTTCTTTTTTCGCTTGCATTTCTCTGCGGTGTTGGTGCGCCGACTCGGCGCGCGAGTGGTGACTTGCCTCGGCTTGCCCGGGCCTGCTGCCGGGGCTGCGCCTCTGGTGTGGCGTGGCCTTTGGGTGTGGTCCATGTCCGGGCCAGCTTGCCGCGCCTGATGTGGTGGCTCAGTCTTGGAGTGCTGAGCATATAGAAAGAGGCCAGCCGCTCGCATGGTGTGGAGTGGTGGCCTCTGGTTCTCTGGTGGTGTATGGTGCCCGTGTGGCTGCGTGTGTGCCCCGTAGAGCTCACCCCTGAGCCTTGGCGAGCATTTGCTTGACGTGGTTCTCCAGTCGCTTGCTGAGGCCCTCGTCAATGTTCTGCTGTATGAGTGGCTGCACCTTTTCGTTTTCAATCATCTGCGGCACACTCAATGTCTTTATGCTCTTGATAGGGTAGCGGCTTTCGCTTTCTCTCTGGAATGGTATCTGTGTAGAGCCCTCGCCTCCTGAGCTGGCAAGGAATACGCCGGCCGGCAGGTTCTTCCGCTGGCCCTTGAATACTTCCTGACTTACTCGGTATGGCTTCGGCTTCCTCTGGGTGGGCTTCATTTTGAAATGCGTCGGAGTCAGGACTCGGCCCTTGTATGTTAATACAACGGACTCGACGAGGTTGCCCTCGACTTTGAGCTGGCCGCCGCCTTTTCCTTTGCCGTCAAGCGCCGCCTTTACGTCAGCCTTCTTGATAGCGTAAACCTCGCACACGGCAGCAGATACCCACGCCTGCGCTCGGCTCTTTGCGTCTGAGGTGCATTTCTTTATTACCTTTTCAGCGTCTACCCCTGCAATATTGTCCAGCGTTTTGACGAGCTCCTCATAATTTGACAGCATACAAGTGGTTGTTCCTCTGGTGGCTGCCATGTGTGATCGCCTCCTCTCAGCCTGAAAACGGCAGCAAAAAACCGCCCGATTTTCTCGCGCGGTTTCTTTACCCATTTATTGCATTGTAAAAATTATAACACGGCTCAATTTCAAAGTAAATTGCATCTTTTTTGCACCGGTAAATTGCACGCTCAGCCTGCTGCTGGCGGCGGCTAATCAATGGCGGCCGTGCCATACAAGCGGACAGAGAGGCTCTTAATAAGGCGCTGGCGGTTCCTCCAGATTGTTGTTGCGTCGCAGCCCAGTGACTCAGCAATGGCCTCATTGTCAAGCCCCTCGAAGTAGCGGCCGCTTACTGACTCGTAATACGGATCTGGCTTGATGATTTCGAGGGCTTCCTCGAGAACATCGACTTCGTGCTGATCCGACTCAATGCAGGCCTGCTTGTCTTTGATAATAGCCTCGAGAGCCTCCTCTGGATCCATGCGGGTGCTACTCTTTGAAAATCTGGTGATCGACTTGCTTCTCGCTGGGGTTCCGTAGGTCCTCAGCTCCTCGATCTTTTCCTTGTCGTCCTTAATCTTGACCTTCAGCACCGGTAGGGCATAGAGACGAGCCTCGGTGTTTTTGAACGCCGCCTTTGCGTTCTGTGGCTGCTGCAACGGCTTGTATGTGTCTGAGACTGCTGCCGCGGTTTTCTTTGCTACCTCGTCTATGTAGCTTTTGATCTCTGGCGGTATGCTTGGTTTTTTTTGTTTTGCCATTTATTCATATTCTCCTTCCTTGTAGTCTGAGCTTATTCCTACATCGTCGAAAATCTCGGCGTATACTGCCGGATCTGCCGGAGCTCCGTCTCTTATGAGCTGGATCTGGTCCTTGTTACCGGTGATCCTGAAATATCTCTTTACAATTACGTCGGTGTATCCGGGCGTTAATTCCATGAGGTAGGCGGTGTGTCCGGTCTTTTCTGCTGCCGCGAGAGTGGTCCCGCTGCCTCCGAACGGATCGTAAACCGTTTTTACAAAATCCATGTTGTCGAGTATCATTTCCATAAGCTCGACGGGCTTCTGTGTCGGGTGTAACTCATTCCCGGACCTGCTGCACCTCAAAACATTGCCGTAGCCTTTGTGACCGTCAAATTTCGCCTTGCCTCTGCTGCCGAACAGACAGAGCTCGTGCTGGCTTCTCCAGCCGACGCCCATGCCGGGTGTCTCTTTATCCCATACGATCATCGAACGGACTCCGAAGCCCGATTTCTCGATTATGTCATACAAATAGATCCACATGCGCCAGTCGGTGAACACATAAGCAAATAGAGGAGTAATGCCCTCGAAGGCTGCGGTCAATAATTTAATATAACCACGGGTACTGAGTATGTCGTTTGCAATCTTCGGCGCGTCTGTCTGGCCTTTTCTCACGGTTCCGATACTTCCGGTAGACTTTCCGCTCTCTTGGTGGCCGCCGCTGCAATACGGTGGATCTGTGAGCATGAGCTCCGGTTCTGCTCCCGCCAGCAGCTCCTCGCGGTCCTTTGCGTTGGTGGAGTTCCCGCACATGAGCCTATGACGGCCGAGGATCCACACGTCCCCCAGCTTGCTGACTGGTTCCTCCGGTGGTGGGAGTACGGTGTCGTCGTCTGCCTCCTCTTTGTCATGGTCCGCTTCGCATAGAGCTGTCGCAAGTTCCTGATAGAACGACTCCTCGTAGCCGGTCATTTCAAACGGGATCGCCCCGGTGTCTACTGCCTCAAAAGCCTCGGCCAGTTTTACGCTGTCGATTTCTGCAAGCTCCGCGATCCGGTTGTCTGCCATAAGGTCGGCCAATTCTTCCTCCTCGCTGGCGTAGTTCTGATAGTCGACTGGAGCTTCTTTGAATTTTCCATACTTTGCCGCCGCGAGTCTGCCGTGGCCCTTTACGATCAGGCCCGATCGGGTGCTCACGGTGATCGGCTGTCTCCAGCCGGTTGCCTTAATGATAGCAGCGAGAGCTCTGATCTGATCGTCCGGGTGCTTATTCGGGTTTAGCGGGTTTTCTCTGAGTTCCTTTATCGGCACAATTTTGTCATGCGCGCAAAAAACCGGCCGGCCGTCTGCGAACGCTTTCGGCTCAGCGCTGGTGGTGTAGTCCATGTCGTTGATCTGTATCTCTTGGCGATTGGCCTTTGTCTTTGTCTGAGTGATTTCGAGCGTTTTCTTTGATTTCGCCATTTAATCGCCTCCCTTCTGGTTTTCTTCCGGTTCCTGAGTTCCAAAACGAGCGATCGCAAGCTCGTTGTATTTGCTATAAATAGCCTCGAAGGCTTTTTTCCATTCTGGCCCGTGTTCGTCGCCTACGGTTACGATATGAGCCAGCTCATGCGCCAGTATCTCCGGGACTGCCTCTGCTGGGATATGTCCGGCCACCTCTATGAGCGGGAGAGTGCCGTCGTCCGGGAATGTGGTACAACCGACCATTTCTATGCCGTCCTCTGTAGTGATTTTATCAACCAGTATGGCCTCGTATTCCGTACCCGGGTAAATTTCAGCAAAAGCCTGAGCCACGAGGCTGCTCGGATCGTTTAAGAATGGGCTTTTTAATAATTCCATGAATAACCTCCTGCAATATGTGGGAGGGCAGCAGGGCCCTCCCTTGATGATCCCGGCATTTGTGTCGGTGACATTATGCAATGATCGTGATCTTGTCTCTGTCCGGTATGTCTTTGAGCGACTCCACGAGGTACGCTTTGACATTTGCCACCGCCTGAGATTTCCAGACGCCACCGTCAGCAGCCACGAGCTTGAATACCGGAGCGCCGCCTCTGCCTTCGCTTACTCTGAAAACAAAGTCACTGGCCGGCTGCTCAACCTCCAAAAATGTGCGGTATGGTATCAGGTTTACCGGGTTCGGTACGAGCACGTTGTCCTTTGTGGTTATTCCGGTTTTCATAACTGCCTGCTGGGTGGTTCCATTGTCTGAGAAGGTAGCCTCCTGAGTGTTCACGATGTTACTCGCCAGCATGGTGACAGCTTCGCGGTCGTCGCTTTCCTTGAAGCAGGACTGCATAGAAATGAGAAAACTCTCCTGATCGTATTCTCTGCCATACTCAAAACAAGGCAGCAGAGCATTGACCTCGAAAAGCGTCTCGCGATCGCGCTCAGCAAGCAGGCCAGAGTATAAAAGTACCTTTGTTTCGTTTACTACCTGAATAATCATACGATCGCGCAATTCTTCGCGGTTTTCTTTGATGTAGTCCACCAGTGAGGTGAGAGCGGTCGCAGAGATAGGCGCTGCCTTTTCCGGGGCGTCGTATCTTACGAGATCCTTCGTGCAGTATGTCTTGCCGTTAATCTCGACCGTTTTCGGATCTTCGGCCTTTACTGCCAGTCCTGTGATAAATGCGATAGCTTCCTTTATTCCTTCCATTGTTTCGTCCTCCTTATGCGTTTACGGCTTTTGGGCCCATTGTAATGACTTTGTGCTGGTTGTTTTTCGGCTGTTCTGCGGTTGCCGGCTGGCCGACCTGCGGGCGACCGTTCTCAAATACCTCACCCGTCTCAGGATCGAAGTCTCTGCCCGGTACGAGTTTGCCTGCTGCCGCCTCTGCCTTTTCCTGCTCCTGATCGGCCGGAACCTCTGCCTGCTTTTTATTTCTGTTTTTCAGGTCCAGAGGCTTGCCGGTAGGTGTTGGCTGCTGTTCTGTGGTGCCTGCTGCCGGCTGTGTCTCATTGGCAGCTGGAGTGGTAGCCTGAGCCGGTTCTGCTTCCGGTTCCTGAGTCTGTAAATCATTAAAAGACATTTGTCCGCGGATCTGGCCGTCATATTCTGCGATCTCGATCTGGCCGGTTCTCATATTTACGCCCATAATCATTTGAGTGTCGATCGCTTCGGTTGCTGCGAGCTTGGTCGTGACAGCGATCTGAGTGCTTACGAGCTGTCTCGTTTTGTTCGGTGCAAATTTGAGCGTGATCTGGATCTGCCTCTTGGTAGTTGCCTCTGTGTTCGGGTTCTGAATGTTCTCGGCCACCTGCATGAGTGCTTCGTTGAGTTTTTCAGCAAAAGCGCCGCCGGCGAGAGTCTCGAGGTTGATGTTACTCTGTACGGTTGTTTTCTTCATTTTCTGGATCCTCCTTCTTGGTCTTGGAATTGTTCAGCTCGTCAATGCGAAGGCTGAGCTGGTAGGTCGCATAAGCTACCATGTGGAGCTCTGCGGCTTTCTTTTTGGCGTCTTTGTGGGTTACTACGGTTCCGATTGCTGACAAAATCAGGAAAACGGCCCATAATGCACACACGACGGCGCCGAGCGTGATTTCTGCTGCGGTCATTTCTTCTTTTCACCTCCTTCCGGTGTGTTTGCGGCTCTGAGAGCGCACTCGGTACAAACTCCAGCGGCTCCCGCTGCCTTTACTTGACGCGCAAGCTCTGACTCCCAGCACTCCCGGCCGCAGCTCTGGCATGTGACGAGGCGCCAGTCTGGGTGCTTGCTTGCGTCTGGTATATTGGAGCGGAGCGGAAGGCATATAAGCCCGCCGTCTCCGGGTTTCCACGGTTTTATTGTTATGTTCATGCTATGCCTCCCAGCTCCAGAGCCCCTGCTGGCCTTTTACTTTTATGGGCTCCGGCAGTTCTTTGACGTTTCTCAGCTCCCATGCGTAACGGCCGAGAGAATAATCTCCGAGAGCCTTTTCGGTGTCCGGTAGAGTAGAGAGGTATTCTTCTGTTATGAGGTGGCACGCCACAAGCTCAGCCGTTGCAATTACTTCTCCGTAATTGAAATATGTCAGGAGCTTACCGTTTGCCATGCTTGCTTTTTCCAGCTTCTCAACCATGAGTCCGAAGGCTTTCTCTGACAGAAGCGGTACGACTTGGCGTATTGGTTTGACTGCTGCATGGATCGCAATCGGCCCTCTGTATTTTGTGGCCCAGCTTCTTGTCTCGTTGTGTTTTACGCCGGCGGCTACAAATTCGGCCCACGGCTGCCATATTGTTATTGCTTTCATTTAGGCTCCTTTCTAAAAGCAAAATGTTAGTTGTCCCGTTTCGTCCGCTTGCGTATTCATTGGAATAACAAAGCCTTCCCAGTGCTCATAGGCGCGCCCGGTCAGACACTCAGCCGCTAAAATCAGCACATTTATGTCGCTGGCGTTTTTCATCCATGCGTATTCTTTCACATGCCGTTTTATTTGTTCCAGTAGTGGGAGCAGGCCGTCGGCTTCGGCTGCTTTTTCAACGAGCCGAGCCCAGTCCTTGATCTCATATACTCCGCTGGGCGTTTTGTACGTTTCCCTGCCTTCTGTGATTTTTCTCCCGTTCTTATCCTTTCCGACCACCGTTGCCGTGAACATTCTCGAAGATAGTCTGGTGTAGTTCTCGATCATCTAGGCTCCTTTCTGGATAGCTGAGGCGCTCCAGTTCTCCGTGAAGGCCTCCGTGCTCTGATAAGGGCAAAAGAGCTGGCCGTCTCTGGTTTTTACCTCGAAGCGTCCGCGGCTGCGGATATATCTCACGATCAACTCGTAACGCTGGCCGGTGACAAATCCCATTGATCCAGTTGTCCCAGTGAATGTCGCAATAATCTGGAGCGATCCGGTTTTACTTTTTGGGTTTTTCAAATCATTAAGCGCGCGTGTCAGCATTGTGCGTTCCTCCCTTTGTCTTTTTCAAAAATTCCAGCGTACCCAGATGATTGAGGCAGATCTCATAGTCTTGGATCTCGCTGCGTTTCAAGTGCTTGTGGCCGTATATGTCCTTCATGTCTCGCCAGACGCTCCACGGTATGCGGTAGAACTGCTCAAACTTAAAGCTCACGAGCACGAAGCAGCTCGCGCCCATTTTCTCGTAGCTCTCCAGCAGTTCAGCCTGCCGATCGCTCACGGCAGAGGCTTCGATCTTGTCGGCGTCTGTATGTTTGGCCTCGAAGGCAATGCACCGGCCGCCGTTGAGTATTCCCTTGTAGTCGTTCTGGGCTTTCTTGGTAAAAACCGCGACATATTGGCCGCGTCTGCGATCTCCGTATGGTTTCAGAGGTCGCATAGGCTCCGGCGTTTTCTCAATGTCCGCAATATTCTGGGACCGGTAGTAGTTGCACGCTGCTGAGATCATATTCTCGAAGTGTTCCCCGGCGTATTTTGCACGGCGGCCCTGCTGCCTGCGCTCATACTCGATATTTCTCTCAGCTTCGCACGGCGTAGGATCCGGGTAGCCCTCTGAATTTCGTCCGTTACTCATATCACGCACCCCCTCTCAACATTGAGCTGCCATTTCTCAGGCTGTTCGCAATCATTTCGCCGAGTTCTGAGGCCTCCGTCGGATCTATGTTGATATGAACCGCAGTAACCTCTCTGAGACTCTTGTCAGCCTCCGCAAGTAGTGGAGCGGCAGCAGGCTGATCGGCGTATGCAGCAGCGGCAGAGGCGGCGAGTTTTCTCAGAGGTCTGCGCTGTGTTACTGCTGCATGATTGTAGATTTCCAACACGTTCTCGATAAATTCCGGCGGGCCGAAAACTTGGATCTCAATGTCGAGCACTCCGGCGAGCTGGATCTCGTCATACATTCCGGCAGATACCTCGCAGCCGTAAACTCTGATAAGTTGGCAATGTCTGAGGAGCTGGAGCCCGCAACGCAGGCCGATCCTTCTTTCCTCTGGGTTGGTGTCGTCCACAAACTGCGTAAAATACACATGAGGGGCGAGTGGCAGCAGGCCGTCATTCATTGCCTCGCGGCAGTATTCCTGCGCCTTGATGATGTTTTTCTCATAGTCACCGCGACACGGTGAGCAAATATAGGTTAATTTCATTCGGTGTCCTCCTAACATGGACCGCCGTCGCTGCCTTTGAACGCTCCCGCAGGAAAGTCCCAGAGCTCTGACGGGGTGGTAATTTCGTCTACTGTAAATTTTCCGCTTATAATCTGCCGGATCGCCTCGACTGCTGCATGGCAGACACAACTCTCAGCGTCTCCGACGTATTCCTCTAAGTCCTTTTTATTGTCGAGAGTGAAGCCCAGACGCTCCTCGTCGTTTTTCACCGCCTCAAATTCTTCGGGAAATAGTTCGCGGATCCCGGCCCAGTGCCTCGGTAGTGAAAAAATGCACATCATACACGAGCACCGGTTCCAGCCGGCAGAGTAGCAAGGGTGGGGCGTCGTTCGGTTCCTCTTTATCACTTCCCAGACGTCCCGCTCTGAATAATCAATAACAGCCCTCCACTGGTGTACGAGTCTATGAGCCTTTGCGGTGGCGTTTGACCGGTGGATCTCCATTTCGTTGTACTTCGAGCGCCCGGAGCTTTCGCCTCGGCGTTCTCCAGATACGATCAGGATCTTTTTATCCTTGCTGATTGTTTCGAGGTTCCTGATCGTCGCGGCGGCTACGTCTATTTTCAAGTAACCACTGCACCAGCGGCGCATTAAGTCGCCAGCTTTTGCCGGGAACTTCATGCGGTAGCCGTATGACTTTAGCTCCTCAAATTCCTCCTCTGTAAAATCGTCGGCCAGTTGTTCGCGGAGCTCTTGACTTCTGATCTGCTGTTTTGACTGGCTGCAGGTTTTGACTTCTCCGTCCTGCATGTACCGGATCGGATAGCTTGCGCCGACTCTGTAAACTTCGCCCCAGAAGCCTTGATCCCTCCAGCTAACCCGGAGTGTTACCTTTTCGCGTTCTGCGAAGGCTTTTACATATTCCTGAGTACAAGGCCAGTCCATGCGGCGCTCTTTGTTCTTTCCGTCAATGTCATGGTGCCATAGCTCGATCTTGTTTTTCGGGACGCCCAGCTCTAAAAGTTTGAAATATGCAGCCGTCGAGTCTTTGCCTCCAGAAAACAGAACGATTACAAGGTCGTATTCCTCCAGTGGCAGCAGTTCGGGTAAATAGATTTTTTTCTCGTAGTCTGTGGCGTGCTTTCCGTCGATGTTTGGTTTTATTCTTTTACCGGTGCCATAAGAACGATCCGAGAGTTTTCCCCATATTACGGGGGTGTCTCGACTGCACTCGGTATCTTTTATGTATTCCGGCATTTGATACCTCCTAAATGATTTTTATTGTCTGGTGACTGCTGCCGGGCTGCCATACGAACCACGAGTAACTCGTGACGTCCGTTCCGTGTCCGGTAAAGCTCGGGCGCTTATGTAGTGTGTAGAGTCCGGCGAGCTGGTGATCTTCCCGCTGCCAGAACTCAAAACGCTGGTCGCTTTCCATGAACGCGGTGCGTAGCAGGAAAATGAGCCTGCCGCCCGGTTTAAGTAGCCCGAGACATTTCTCAACAAATTCGATCGCCTGATTAAATGGCGGGTTGCCGATGATAAGATCGTACTTTTTCCCGAGGTCCATGTTCAGAAAGTCGTCAATAATCACATTGACGCCGAGATCCTGCAGGTGCTGCGCCTCCTCCGGTCTGATCTCCACCGCGTCGATCGAAAAATCGCCGTATTTTTGTAGTGTCTTGATTATGTTGCCGCTACCTGCTCCCGGTTCCAGCACCTCGATCCCCCCCCTCAGAGGGAAAACGTCGAGAAATGTCTCGATCGTCGAGATCGGTGTCGGGTAGAAGTCGTGCGGCTTTCTGGTGCTTCCTCTGTTTGTTGCGCTCATTGTCTGCCTCCTTATCTGCTGCGCCAGCTCTGGCCCTCCATGACGAGAGCCTCGCACATTTCTCGCAGTCGGTCCACAGTGGCCCTCGCTGTCATGTCGTCCCCATTCTGAGGAGTGAGGCGTTTCTCCAGCTCGGTGTCTGTGTAGTTGCTTGTTACAATCGTTGGCTTGTAGCCTTCGTAGCGGGCGTTTATGATCGTGTAGATCTTCGAGACGCCCCAGTCTGTCGGCGGCTCTTTCCCCATATCGTCGATAATGAGGAGCGGGACCGTTTCGTAAACTCTCAGGATCTCGCCCTCTGAGATTTCGCGCTTGTCGTATGTAGCCTTGATCCTTGCCAGCATGTCGATCATTGTCATGCAAATAACCGGCCGGCCTCTCTGGATCAGGTCGTTGGCGATAGCAGCAGCGAGGTGAGTCTTTCCGACGCCTATGTCGCCCAGTATAAAAAGCCCGTTTTTCTTCTGGCCCATATTGTCAAAATTCTGGGCGTATCGCATGGCCGTTTCTTTCGCTTTGGCCGTTCTCTCGTCTGGGGTGAGGTAGTTGCTGAAGGTTCGCTCTAAAAAGCGGCCCCTCATTCCTGAGTCACATCTGAGGCGTGACACCCTGCGTCTGATTTCGTCCTCGGCTTTCCGTTTTTCTTCCTGCTCCCGTTCGAGCTGTTCTTTTTCTCTAGCCTCGACTGCTCCCGGGCAGTTGCAAGGAATAGCGGTGGGGATCCAGAAGATCCGGTCGCCCATGTTACTGAGTTCTTTGCCTCTGTGATACCGGAGCTTTCCGCAATATTCACACGGCACCGGCTCCGGTGGTGGTTCCGGCCAGTCTCTTTCCTCGTTGCTGTAAAACCAGCCGTCACTCGGCTGCTGTGAAGCCGGTGAGCTTGTAGCGGGATCCGCTTGGTGGTTCATTGCCATTGTCCGGGCCTCCTTTGTCGTCATATTTGCCTTCCAGCACTTTACACATGTTTGTCGGTTTCATTATCCAGTCGAAGTCAGCCCGCCAGTTGCGATCGTTTTCGCCTTTCATAAAGCTGCTTGCTTCGGTTTTTCTGAATAGTGTCTCGAATGTCTCAATATTCGGGTAGGTCTTAAATCTTGCGGCCACCGCCTTGCGTCTGGCTCCGTCAATCTTCTGGATCTTCGAGAAGCTGACGCAAATCTCGTTGTATAACTGCATGATTTTCACATACGGAGTCGGATCTGATTTAGCAGGCGCCGCTGCTTCGTGCTCTGGAGGAGCACTTAAAGGATCCTTTATATCTCTAGTCTTATCTACTCTAGTCTTGTCTACTCTGCCAGCGGTTGCTTGTTGGTCGTCCGGCGGTCGTCCTTCGGTCTTTTTAGCAGCCGCTCGGCGGCGTCTGGAGCGTTCCTTTTCGGCTTCACGCTGCTGGATCAGAGTGCCTGCATATTCCTCCCAGTCGTGGATCGTGAGAGTAGCAGGATCCTCGTCGCCCTGATCCAACAAACCCGCAGAAATAAAGGCTTGCAGCAGTTCGTCGGCGTCTCCGTCCCATTGTGCTGCGCGGGCTATATTTCGCGCGCTTATCTCCGAGACGTTGCCGTCCGGGGCGTTATCGAGAGCCCAGAGCCAGAACGAAGTCAGGAGCCCGATCATGTAGGGTGGAGCTATTTCGAGAGCGTCGGCTGCGTCTAAAATTTTTCTATGCTGTCTAATTGATTGATAAATTTTCAACCATGCCACGGCGTTTCCTCCTTCCTTTTTTGGTCGTCCTTTTTCTTGGCGTGTCTTTCTGTTTTGGTCGTTTGTCGGTCGTCCGGTGGTCGTCCACCGGTTGACCGGTAGGGCAAAAATCAATTAAAAGGGAGCTGATCGTCTGCGTCCTCCGGTATATTCATAAAACCGTCGCCGCTTGCAGGACCGGTTGGAGGCTCCTGCTGGTTGCTGTTTTTGTTCTTACTTTCTGCAAACTCGGCCTCCTCAACAACAACCTCGGTAGTGTATACCTTGCGGCCCTCACGGTCGGTGTAGCTTCCCGTCTGGATCCTGCCGGTTATTGTGATCTTTGTGCCTTGTCTCAGGTATTTCTCAGCAAATTCGGCGTTATTTCTAAAGGCAACGCACTGGATAAAGTCGGCAGTTGCTTCGCCTCCGTCTTTTCTGCCTCTGCGATCCACGGCGAGAGTGTAACGGGCTATCGCCATAGGCTCATTGCCTTGCGTGTATCGTACTTCGGGATCTCTGGTGAGCCTCCCCATTAAAATGACTTTGTTCACTGTCTATTTCCTCCATTCCTCAGCTCTCTGGCTGTGTCGTCCATGCGCTTGCAAATGTCGTCATACTCTGCCCGAGTCATGTCGGCTGGTTTCTTGCTGTATAAATAATTGATCCTGCCGTCTGTCTGCTCTTTGGAGAGCCCGGCGTCCTGAGCTTTCCGGTACATTCTGTCGAGCTGGGCCGCTGTGAGCTTTTTCTTGGCTCCATTCTGGCTGTTCTGAGCGGTTTTATTGCCTTGTTGGCTCTGTTGGTTGCCTGCGGCATTTCTGACCGGCTGTGAGGCCGTTTGAACGCTTGGCTTGCCCTTCATGTCGGGATCAGTCTCGCCCATGTCAATGCTGAATTTTTCAAAAAGATAATATTTTATAGCATAGGTCCACGCGCTGCCTTTTGCTTTGGCCGGATCGTCGTTCCATGCGATTGCGTGAGTCTGGGCCTCGTCGGTGTCGTCCTCGTTGTCAGCGTTGGTCCAGCGCATTGTCAGATCAGACTCATAAAGGAACATGAGGACGCCGTGCTGTGTGTTCATGGTTTTAATCTGGGCGTTTTCTTCCTGAATAATGTCGAAGTTGACGCCGAGCTCATTCATCGTGGGAGTGATAGCCCTCCAGACGTCGTCAATCTTTGCAAACTTATAGGGAACCTCCTCGCTGTGCTGGCCCTTTTCAATTCTCGGGATCTGGCGCCGCAGTTCGATGAATTTCTCCTGCAGGCTCATTACCTCGATCGGTTTGTCCCGCCGCGTCTGGAATGAGGCAACCGGGGAGCTCGCTGCGGTTTCTTTCTGTTCTTCTTGCATGTGGTTTCTCCTCCTTATGCCGCCGCACATAGGCGGCGGGATTTATGATTTACTGAATTACGAAGCAGACCGGGACGCAAAGCTCGGTTCTGGCGCCCCAGCAGGTGGAGATCCCGGCGCCGGAGACAGGCACGCAACGAGTATAGGAGCCACTCCCGACAGAAGCGGTCCAGTACCAATCAGGTGGTCCATCTTTTCTGTTGCACTTGATACGGTTGCGGCGGTCCTTATAGTATTCGATCTGGCTGTATGTGCCGTCCTTTGAACAGCAGCAGTCCCCGAACAACTCCGACTCGGTAGGTAAAAAGAGGCGACAGAGTGAGCTCTCGCCGTTTTCCTGCTTACGCTCAACCTCGGCAATCACATTGCGAAGCTCCTCCGGCAGATTGTTGAAAACTTCCTCGTTTAAGTAGCGCTTGACGTCTGATCCTGCGAAGCCTCCGGCGTTTCTGTTGTTCTGGTTGTAGGCAACCTCTACCGGCAGGCAGTCCTTGCTCTCGAAGTGAGCCCAGCCCGGGCCCATGTCAACGACTACGAGATCCATTTCCTCGCCGTCGAGGGTTTTCTCTGTGATAATGTCGCCCACCTTTAGGCCACTGGTGTTGTCCTTGATTTTCTGAGCCAGTTCCTCCCAGTTGATTACTGTCTCTGTGGTTACTGTCTGTGTTAATACCGCCATGATAATATTCTCCTTATTTGTTCTCCACATAGAAGCGGTGGTTGTTAATTGTCATTATGTAGCGCTGCGACTCGTGGAACTTACTCGCCACAAGATCGGGATTGTAAAAGTATTTGATCGGCTCGGTGCTTGCTATCATTCCAAAGTCAAACACATACCGAACGGCCTGTATTGCCTCCGCTGACGGCTCCGGTCTTTTCTTGGAATATGAGTAGCGGGCTGCTGCCTCTGCCGGCCGGATCCCGTCGTCCTCACATGCCTGCAGGATGCACTGGCAAATTGCAATTTTACCCGCCAGCGGTTCGCTCTCGGCCTCTGCTGTGACGATCTGGGCCACCTCGTAGCGCTCGGCGTCTGTCAGTTCGTACCGGAGTTCAAAACCGGCCTCAGAGTCCCACAATCTCGCAAACTTCTCCATATTTACCGCGTGGGGTTCCCCGTCCTCTGTCAGATATGCGAATTTGTCCTGAATTATGAGAGTAGTCTCCTGCGGTGTCTCTGTTGTTTCTGCTGCCGGAGCGTTTACCGGTTCTTTTTTCTTGCTGCAAGATACCAGACTCACGGCAACGGTCACAACGAGCACCAGAGCGGCGCCTGCTGCCAGTCTGGCAAGGAAAACCTCGCGGCGCCTATTGGCTTTTCTGTGTTTTCGTGCTATAATTTCTCTGTGATCTTTGAAATTATGGACGGGCTCAGGCGAGAGCACCGTCTCCTTCTTCGCGGTCACTTGGGCTGGACGTTCTGGGCGTCTGGCCCTTTTTATGTCCTCATGTGTTTGCATTGATCTGTATGCCTCCTTTTGGTTCGTAGTTTCTCAGCTCGCAGAGGGCGAGTGTGAAGTCTTGGAAGGCGAGCTGTTTCACCAGATCGGCCACCAGCAAAACACGGTACCAGCCGGAGCGGTACGTCGCCGCGTCCTCTGGCTGCATTTCTGTGGCTCGCTCGAGCTTTCTGTCTGCATAAGACTCAGCCCGCTGCATTTCTTTGTCTGGGGCCTCTTGGCCCAGTATCTCAAAAACCGCCTTGCGGCTGTATTCTTCGGCCATGTGTTGCGCGCCTCCTTTACTTTTTGTCGTTGTCTTTTCCACCTTTGTTGTTGTAGCTGATAATTACCAGCGTTACGCAAATAATCAGGGTAATAAGTACGCCGTTACTCACAAGATCCACCTCCATTCATAAGATCCGGCAGCCTGCACCCGAGCTTGTATGTGATCTGTTTCAATTTCCGGCCGGTTATGCCGTTTTCGGTTACGAGAGCAGCAGCCAGCTCGATGATCTGATCCTTTTCAGGATCGAGGCCGGTTGTCTCAGTATCGAAAAATACAATTTTCTTAAACTGCTGCAACAATTTCCTCACGCTCGAGCACCTCCTTCGCAACGAATAGCTTTTCGGTGGCTGCTATCGTCTTATTTTGGTTCATGGTGCGGGTTACGCTGTGGATCCACACCGGCACGAAGTCGTCAGGAGCTTCCTGCTCGCTGATTAGTACAATGTTGTCATGGCTCCAGAGCCGTGCGACTCTCCAGAAGTCCGCGTGGTCGAAAATTTCAACCGATTTATACTGCTTTGTGTTCTCGTAGGGTGGATCCATGTAAATGACGCACCCGGTCGGGTTCCATGCCCGGTAGTCCTTATGTAAGAAAATGACGTCCTTCAGCTTGTCCCGCTGCACCTCGATGTTGCGCCGGCCCTCGTCCTGATAGTCCCGGAGTCCTCCGGTTGTCTGAGTCTTGCCAGAGTAGCCGCCGTCGAAAAATCTGCCGTTATACGAAGCTACAAAACCGACATAGCCTGCGTACCATTCCGGGTAGTCGTCGCGGTTGGCTCTGACTTTGGCGTATTCCTCGCGCTCAATGTAGCCAGGGAGCTCACCACCTGCCTGAATGTACTGCATGAGGGCGATCAGATACTTGTTGCAATCGCTGGCGATCCGCTGCGGGGCTTCGATCTTGTCGATCACATTGCAGCCGCCGCAGAATGGCTCGAGATAGGTCTTACAGCCGGAGCGCTCGATCTGTTCCTGAATGATCGGCACGATGTAGCGGGCGACTTTCGCCTTGCTTCCCATGTATTTCATAGGACTGCTGCCTCCTTTCTTTGTTGTCTCTGTTTCTTCCAGTTTTGATAGTCTGCCATAACGGCAGGATCCTCGAACGCTCTCGACATTCCGCTGATTATGGTCCTGCAGAGCGCGTCGCTCTCATTTTCCGGGAGTGTATCGAGTTCGATGTTGATATTTTGCAGGGTTCTGGATCCCACGCTTTTGAGTGGTTTCATTGCCATAAAGTCGCTCCTTCCTCTGCTTGGTTTCACACACCGGGCAGACGTACCCACTCGGAGGGATAACGGACAGAGCGCTGAGTTGCCAGTCCTTACCGCATATTCGGCAGGCTGCTTGTCTCGTCTGCGAGTTCTTTCTTGCCATTAGGGGGCCTCCTCGTCGTCGCCGGCCTCGGTGTCGTCCTGATCCTCTGGGGTATCACACCCGAGAGAGTGGAGCAGTTTGCGGGCTCTGTCTCTTGCCATGCGTTTGATCTTGGTTCTGTACTTCTTACGGATCCGGCGCTTTTTGTGGTGTTCTGCCATGTACCACCAGTGGCGGTCGTTGTACCAGATACGGTCCACCGCGTCGCGTACAATCTTCACAATTTTGCCGGCCAGCTCTTTGATCCAGTCGAGCACCGGGGAGAGTGTGCGCTCTATGATTTCACGGAGCTCCTCGAGTCTCTCACTGAGCTGTCGAATGCCGTCCGGGACCTGTATGCCGTCGTCTGGGGAGCAGTCTCTAAAATAATCAGGTAGCGGCGGGGCGGTGAGGCCTCGGCAAAGTTCCGAGGTAGTTATTCCGCTGCGGCTTGTGTGCTGCATTACACTAAAGAGGACCGTCTCAAAGTCTGAGGGGTGGCTGCTTATGGTTCGCAGGATCCGGTTGCGGTATTTCTTGCGGATCCGGTATTTTCTACCATGCTCAGCGAAGTGGATCCACTTGCGCGGTATATAAGAAGGGTAGTAGTCTTTTCTTTTCATGTGTTGGCCTCCTATACCGCAGCCTGCTGACTCATTGCTGAGTAGAAAACTGTCGGTTCAATTCCGAGGACATTGCAAAGAGCAATAAGCTCGGACGCTGAAATAACTGCGTTCTGGTTGAATATTCTCATTAAGCGCTGGTACTCGATACCGGTCTTTTTTGATACGTTTCTGTAAGTGATACCCGTTTCGTTGATTTTGTCTTTCAGATACTTGGCAATGTATTCGTTCATGTTCTCACCTCCTTGGTTGAATATTTCAACCTTGAGCTTATTATACGGTTGAACTATTCGATTGTCAACACTTTTTGATTGAAATATTCAACTTTTTAATTGACCGGCGACTATTTCCATGTTATATTGGTATAGGAAGGAAGGAGGCGAACAGGACATGGCGAGTAAAGAGCTCGGGGGTAAATTGAGAGAATTACGAGACAGCAAGGGTTTTACCCAGCAGCAAGTCGCCGACGAGCTGGGCCTAAAGAATAAAAGCACTTTAGGTTCTTGGGAGATAGGAAAGTCAGAGCCGGACGCTTTTACATTTTTGAAATTGTGCAAGCTGTACGGCGTCGATAATATTCTCGGAGTATTTGGCGACGAAACGCCCGCACCTAAAAAGACCGACATACATTTGACCGATCAGGAGCGTGAGATCATACTGAGGTATAGAAAAAGCGACACGATCGACAAGCAAATCGTATTAAGGGCTTTAGGTATGGACGAAAAAGGGGACAACGAAAAAATGGCATAAATTACCATAAGAAACGCCCCAGAACTTCCCGAGAGGGAAATGTTATAAAACTTGATTTTACATAACCGACGCGGCCGGCCCAGAACTCCGGCTGATGATCGGTTACAATAAAAGCGAAGGAGGTCCTTATATATGGGAGTGAGATTTAGAAAGAGTAAAAAGATCGCGCCGGGTGTTCGCCTGAACCTGAGCGCAAAGAGCGCAAGCATATCAATCGGCCCGAAGGGTTTCAAGAAAACATTCAACACCAGCGGCAGAGTGACAACAACGGTAGGGATCCCGGGTACCGGGCTTTCCTACTCCACAAGTAAGAAAATGGGCCAGACTGCTGCCGGATCCACCTCTCAGGAGGTGCCTGCTGCCCCCGTGGTGGCTTCCAATAAAAACAAGTGGGTAACTCTTGCCCTCTGTGTGTTCCTCGGCTTCTTTGGGGCTCACCGCTTCTATGTTGGCAAGGTCGGCACCGGTGTCCTTTATATTTTTACTGTCGGCGGTCTGGGCTTCGGCTGGATCATTGACATGGTTATGATCTGTTGCAACAAGTTCACCGACAGCACCGGCGCGGTGGTCGGTCTGAATGTTGCCGAGTATACCAGACAGCCGGATCCTGATCTTGCAGAGGCTTCTCTGGAGGAGCAGCGGGAGGCAGTGGCCGAGACTGCCAGAGCTTACGGCTATACCGTAATAGAGTCAGGCGCTCAGGATAATGCCGACAAGTAAAAACACGGCTCGAAAATATGCCGCAGGAGGTAGCTCGGATAATTCCTGCGGCGTAGAGCCATTACGGGCGGTCATATACGCAAGATATTCCAGCAGCGGCCAGCGTGAGGAGTCGATCGAGGGACAGCTCCGCGACTGCTACGAGTTCGCCAAAAAGCACGGCATTATTGTCATAGGCGAATACATCGACAAGGCAATGACTGGACGAGTGGATCGACGGCCAGACTTTCAAAGAATGATGAAGGACAGCGAGAAGGGCCGCTTTAACTGTGTGCTGCTCTGGAAAATGGATCGTTTTGCCCGGAACCGGTACGACTCAGCCATGTATAAATATAAGCTCAAAAAGAACGGGATCCGTATTTTCTACGCAAAAGAGACCATACCGGACGGCCCGGAGGGTATTATATTAGAGTCAGTAATGGAGGGCTACGCTGAGTATTACAGCGAAAACCTCGCCCAGAACGTGAAGCGCGGCAACTATGACAGCGCGCTGGAGCTCAAAACGCTGGGAAAGACCTGTCTCGGGTTGAAAACCGGCCCGGACGGTCGCTATATGATAGATCAGGCCGAGGCCACTATCGTTCGCAGGATCTTCGAGGAATATGCCGAGGGCAAGCGTGCGAAGGATATATACGAGAGACTAAACTCGGAGGGCTACCGGACGAGCCGAGGCGGTAAATTCAATAAAAACAGCCTCCGGCGTATTCTATCGAATAAAAAATATATTGGTATCTATGAGTATGAGGACATTTATGTCGAGAATGGGATCCCGGCCATAATTGCCGATCGGGATCTATTTGAGAGGGTTCAGAAAATGCTAAAAATAAACCACGACGCACCGGCCAGAGGAAAGGCGCAAAATTTCCTGCTTACAACAAAATTGTTTTGCGGGCTTTGTGGTTCTCCGATGATAGGCGACGGCGGCACCAGCCACACCGGGAAAGCCTACGCCTATTACTCATGCACGAAGCGCAAGCGCGGCCGGAGCTGTAAGAAGGAGTCGGTGCCTAAAGACTGGATCGAGGACCTTGTTGTCGGAGAGCTTGTCAAAATCGTACACAACGACGAACTGATCGAGCAGATTGCCGATCGTGTCATGGAGTACCAGAAAAGAGAAAAGGATCAGTCCGGCCTTCACGCGCTGGAGATCCGGCAAAAAGAAAACGAGAAAGCAATCAGCAACATGCTGGCAGCCATTGAAGCCGGCATAATTACCCCGAGTACAAAAACCCGGCTCATGGAGCTGGAGGCTGATCGTGCGGACATTGAAAAAGGAATAGCTCGCGAGCTCTTAGCAGAGCCAGAGTTTGAGCGGGATCAAATTATCTATTTTTTAGAGAGGTTCCGCTCTGGAGATATAAACGACGAGGCATATCGCATTATGTTGGTCGATACGTTCCTAAATTCCGTCTATTTGTACGATGACGATCATCTGGTTTTGGTGATGAATTACTCAGGAGAAAATTGCAAGGTTGATCTCAAACTGGTGGAAGGCGCTGTCAGTGTTGACGGTTGCAAAGGTTCAGCTTTTGCGCCGTCAAGCGCATTATATGTTTATTTTAATCCCTTGAATCTAACAGATTCAAGGGATTTTTTTCGCTGCCCGTGTAACAGAAAAATAAAAAAGTTTGAAATGATTTATTGGAACTGTTCCAGCTTTTGGATAAAAGAACGGGGTGTCATATGATATTTCTTTTTGAATGCCCTGTGAAAGTAGGATAGATTATGAAATCCAACTGACAGAGAAACATCCAGAATAGAAGTGTTTCCATGTTCAAATTGTTCTACGGATTTTTCGAGCCGTACATTATTGATATATTGCATGCATGTCATATGCATATGTTTTTTGAAAAAACGCATAAAATGATATTCACTGAAATAACATAATCCGGCCAGGTCAGATACCAGAATCGTATCAGCATAATGGATCGAAACGTAGTCCAGAACAATCTTTAATTTGTCAGAGGATGGATTAGAGCCTGCGGATGGGGTGCGGTCGCTGTATGGAAGCAGGAGAAAAACAGACTGTAATAGCAGTGATTTTAACGCCAGTTCATATCCAAATTCCTGTTCTTTATATAGCAGCGCAATCTGTCGGAAGCATTTAAACAGCGGCATATAAGCGGGATGCGGGGCTGTGATGAGGCAGGGCATGGAAAAATCATGATTGATCAACGGTGTAAGATAGCGGGTAGAACAGATGTCGGCTGCATTTCCGCCCAGAAAACTCATATGAAACACGTAAGTTTCTGAATGGAGTTCCGGACTTCTGTTGTCAAGTGAAGCTGCATGTAAGAGTAATGGCGGAATAAATATAATATCGCCTTCCTTTACTTCGTATTCTGTCAGATCGATCTGATATATGCCGGTTCCTTTGGTTATAACGGTAAATTCTGCCTCCTCATGCCAGTGGGTAGTCATAACAGGATACTCAGATGTCAGTTTTGTAATATACTTCTGGACAGGAAATAAAACTTCTCCGTGTTTGGCATTTTCTTTTTGCCCCGGTGCCAGCGGATTTGAATATTTCATATGGTTTGCTCCTTTTTGAATGGCAGTATTGTGTCATAAAGTGATAAAAATATGCAAGAAATTTAATGCGCAACATAGTACAATGACAGCATAATACAATTTGAACGATGTTGCAACATACACGAAGCGATAAGAAAATGATAAGGAGCGAAGAATATGAAAAGAAAATGGTGGCATGATAAAGTGGCATATCAGATCTATCCGAAGAGCTTTCTCGACACAAACGGAGATGGCATTGGGGATCTGAGAGGTATTATTTCTAAACTGGATTATCTGAAAAAACTGGGCATTGATATTATATGGCTGTCCCCTGTTTATAAATCACCGTTTGTGGATCAGGGTTATGATATAGCAGATTATTATGCAATTGCCGAAGAATTCGGAACCATGGATGAATTTGATGAATTGCTTGCGGAAGCGAAAAAGCGCGATATGCACATCATAATGGATCTGGTGATCAATCATTGCTCTGACCAACATATGTGGTTTCGGAAAGCATTGGCAGATCCGGATGGAAAATATGCGGATTATTTTTATTTCCGAAAAGGGAAAAACGGAAATCCGCCAAGTAATTATCGGTCTTATTTTGGCGGAAGCTGCTGGGAACCTGTACCGGGAACGGACAAGTATTATTTTCATATGTTTGCCAGGGAACAGCCGGATTTGAATTGGGAAAATCCTGAACTGAGGCAGGAACTTTACCGTATGATCAACTGGTGGCTGGAAAAAGGACTTTCCGGGTTCCGTATTGATGCAATTATCAACATTAAAAAAGATCCGGCTTTCCCTGATTTTGCATCGGATGGCACAGACGGTCTTGCAAGCTGTATCAAAATGGTCGAAAATGTGGAAGGCGTAGGAGAACTTCTGGAAGATTTAAAGAAAAATACATTTGAAAAGTATGATGCTTTTACAGTAGGTGAAGTGTTCAATATGAAATCAGATGAACTGCCGGCATTTATAGGGGAAAACGGACATTTTTCTACTATTTTTGATTTCAGCGCACATTGCCTGAGCGAGGGAATGCATGGCTGGTATGATGCACCGGAAATAGAGTTTCCCAAATGGCGGGAAGCAATTGTACGTTCCCAGCTTGAAATTCAGAAATATGGATTTGAAGCAAATATTATCGAGAATCACGATGAACCAAGAGGCGCTTCCCGCTTTTTGCCTGCGTATGCCCGGAATCCTGCAGGAGTCAAAATGTTGGGAACTGTAAGTGTTCTTCTCAGAGGAATTCCTTTTATATATCAGGGTCAGGAAATCGGCATGAAAAATGCGGAATGGGGCTGCATGGGGGAATTTGATGATATTAACACAAAGGATCAGTATCAGGTAGCTGTACGGGCAGGGCTGTCAGAGAGGGAGGCTTTGGAAACCTGCGGTAAAATGAGCCGGGATAATGCAAGAACACCTGTGCAGTGGAGCGGAGCGGAAAATGCAGGGTTTACGACAGGAACGCCATGGCTGAAAGTAAATTCCGATTACAGAGAGATTAATGTGGCAGCTCAGGAAAATGATCCGGATTCTGTATTAAATTATTATCGTAGGCTGGTTGCTTTACGCAAATCTGCTGCATATAAAGAGGTGTTTACCTATGGTGAGTTCATTCCGGCATATGAAAATCTGGATGGCATCATGGCATTCTATCGCAAAGATGACTCTGCCCATATACTTGTAGCTGCAAATTTCGGGAAAAAGCCTGTTGATATTGAACTGGAATATATGCTGAAAAAGGTATTGCTGGCAAACCGGTCCCATGAGGAGATCGGCGGTACGATCGGAACAATAAGGCTGGACAGCTGTGATGCAGTTGTTTTGGAATTGATGTGAAAAATATATAAAAACAGATAAAAAAGCTTGCATTATCTGTCAAAAAGACCGATACTATAAATAACAAAATGTTTTTCGCACGGACGCGGTATATCATGTATCGGATACGTGTTTTTCAAAGGAGTGGAGCGTATGAGTATTCGGATCACAGGAAGAACAGATTACAGTGCATTATTTTCTTCCCTGAACGGAGGAAAATCTACAGGAATCGGCGGAGGCAGTTATTCCCTCGCTGATTATGCAAGCATAAAGAATGGCAGTTATGGCAAGCTGATGAAAGCCTATTATGGAAAGAACAAAACGGCTTTATCTGATGCTGCCTCTGCGACAAAGAAGACGAATAGCAAAACAGCGACAGCGGATACAACATCTGAAAACGCATCCCTGCAGAAAAGTGCCAATGCGCTTGTGAAATCTGCCGAAAGCTTACTGAAAACAGGTAAGGACTCTGTCTTCAAGGAAAAGGATATTGCCACAAAGGATGAGAACGGCGTTGAAAAGACAACAAAGGGCTATGATACGGATGCGATCTATAAGGCTGTATCCGCATTTGCAGATGATTACAACAGCGTTCTGAGTGCTGCAGCAAAGTCTAAGAACAGCAGTGTTGTTTCAACAGCTTCCAATATGGTGCAGCAGACGGTCGCAAATGAAAAAATGCTTTCCAGGATCGGTATCACGATCGGAGAGGATAATAAGCTTTCTGTAGATGAAAAGAAGCTGAAAGCGGCGGATATGACAACGGTGAAGAGCATGATGAACGGAAACGGTTCTTTTGCCTATGGCGTACAGACAAAGGCATCCTTCATCAGTATGTATGCAAAGAACGACCAGAATAAAGCAAGTGGTGTATATGGTTCATCAGCAACTTATACCGCATCTCTGTTCTCAAACGGGGACATCTGGAACAGCTTTATTTAAAAAAGATTGAAAAAAATAAAAAAAATGAAATTAGGCATTGACAGAAACCCTAAAAGAAGATACAATACATCTTGCGCGCAGGAGTGGCGGAATTGGCAGACGCGCAGGCTTCAGGTGCCTGTGGTAGCAATATCGTGTGGGTTCAAGTCCCATCTCCTGCATACCAGACCTCAGCAGAATCTGCTGAGGTCTTTTCTTGTAGCGAGGATTGCGATAAGGAGGGACCCACGAAGTGGGAGGATGCCTTATCGCCAAGTAACGAGCTTAGCTCGTTACAGAGGGTTTCACCCGAGCGTAGTTTGTCATGCATCAAAGATGCATGATGCGGTCTCAGCCCATTGCCGCAGGCAATTATGCATGGGCTGAGGTTCCCGTAGAGAAAATCAGAAGCAGCGAAAATAAAATATAAATAAGAAAAAAGGAATCCCGCGAAATGTGCAGAAAAATATAAATAGGGAGTTTCGGTCTTGTGTTTTTTGGAGAAAGGAAAACAATATGACGATCAGAGAAAATCTGGAACAAATGGAATGCACTAATTTAAGCCCCTATGCCTGTCTGAGCAAAAATTCCAAGGGCAGGGAGCGGGAGGAGAAGCAATGTGATATCCGGCCGGTTTTCCAAAGGGACAGAGACAGAATTCTGCATTCCAAGTCCTTCAGGCGTTTGAAAGATAAGACACAGGTATTCCTGACACCGGAAGGTGACCATTACCGTACACGTATGACGCATACGCTGGAGGTTTCCCAGAATGCGCGTACGATCGCAAAAGCACTTCGGCTGAATGAAGATCTGGTAGAGGCGATCGCGCTTGGACATGATCTGGGGCATACGCCATTCGGACATGCAGGCGAGAGAGCACTGAACAGCGTCTGTCCGCTGGGATTTGTACATAGTGAGCAGAGCGTTCGTACTGTTGAGGTACTGGAAAAGAACGGACAGGGACTGAACCTGACATATGAAGTGCGTGATGGAATCCGTAATCACCAGACGAGCTGTATGCCATCGACACTGGAAGGTAAGATCGTCCGGATGTCGGATAAGATCGCGTATATCCACCATGACATGGACGATGCGATCCGCGCAGGGATCCTGACGGACGCGGATGTGCCAAAGAGCATCGGCGATGTGATCGGTTATACGCTTGGAGAGCGGCTGGATCACTTTATCCATGATATTGTGACAAACAGCGCGGGAAAGGATGACATTATCATGTCGGAGCCGGTGGCAAATGCCATGAAAGAGCTGCGTGCCTTCATGTTTGAAAATGTTTACCAGAATCCGGTAGCCAAAAGCGAAGAGAGCAAGGCAGAAAATCTCATCATTACTCTGTACGAATATTATTTGAAAAATATGGATCTGATCCCGCGGGATATGCTGAATTTAATGGACCGCGACGGAACACCGAAGGAACAGATCGTTTGTGATTATGTAGGAGCCATGACAGACCGTTTTGCGATCGCAAAATATGAAGAGATCTACATTCCGAAAACGTGGCATGGTTAAGTTGGTGATAAAATGTATTATTCTGATGAACTGGTAGAAGAAGTCAGACAACGAAATGATATAGTAGATATTATCTCGGGCTATGTGAATCTGAAGAAAAAGGGCGGCAATTATTTCGGACTGTGTCCGTTCCACAATGAGAAGTCAGCCTCCTTTTCCGTCAGCCCCGGGAAACAGATGTATTACTGCTTCGGCTGCGGAGCGGGCGGTAATGTATTTACTTTTATCATGAATTATGAGAATTACACCTTTGCGGAAGCGATCAAGCTGCTGGCAGACCGGGCGGGGATCGCATTGCCGGAGATCGAGGATTCCAAAGAGGCAAGAGAGAAGGAAAACCGCAGAAAGACGCTTCTGCAGATCAATAAGGAAGCTGCGACTTACTTTTATTATCAGCTGCGTGCACCACAGGGGCGTGTGGGGCTGGATTATCTGAAGGGCAGACAGCTCAGTGATGAAACAATGAACCGGTTCGGACTGGGCTATTCCAATAAGACAAGCAATGATCTTTGCCAGTATCTGCGACATAAGGGCTATCCGGATGAACTGATCCGGGAGTCGGGCGTTGCGGTATTCAATGAAAAATATGGCATGAGTGATAAATTCTGGAACCGGGTGATGTTTCCGATCCAGGATGTCAACCATCGTGTGATCGGCTTTGGCGGCCGTGTGATGGGAGAAGGAGAACCAAAATATTTAAACTCACCGGAGACACCGGTATTTGACAAGAGCCGGAATCTGTACGGACTGAATTTTGCCAGAACGGCAAGACAGGATAATATCATTTTGTGTGAGGGCTATATGGATGTCATAGCCATGCACCAGGCAGGCTTTACACAGGCGGTCGCTTCGCTGGGAACAGCATTTACGAGCGGACAGGCAAACCTGCTCAGGCGATATACGGAAAACGTCATTTTGTCATATGACAGTGACGGAGCGGGTGTGAAAGCGGCACTGCGTGCGATCGGTATTTTAAAAGAAGCAGGTCTGACCGGTAAGGTACTGAATCTGGAGCCGTATAAAGACCCGGATGAATTTATGAAAAATCTGGGACGGGAAGAATTTGCAAAACGTCTATTGCAGGCGGAGAATACCTTTTTCTTTGAACTTAGGATGATGCAGAAGCAATATGATCTCTCCGATCCGGAAGCAAAGACGAAATTTTACAACGAGATCGCAAAGAAACTGTGCGGATTTTCCGAGGAAGTGGAAAGAGAAAACTACACGGAGGCTGTGGCAGAAAAGTACAATATCAGCATGGAAAGCCTGAAAAAGCTAGTCACAGGCTATGCGGCAAAAATGGGCATGGCGGCGGAGGTCATACGACCGAAACAACCCGTGCAGCAGAAAAACACGCCGAAGGAGCAACAGGAGAATGTACAGAAGCTGCTCCTGACATGGCTGGTGGAAGAACCGCATCTGTATAAAAAGATCAAAAAATATATTACGCCGCTTTCTTTTACAAATGAATTGTACAGGCAGGTTGCACAGGAACTGTTCCCGAAGCTGGAAGAGGGAAAACCGAATCCGGCGGCGATCATCAGCCGGTTTTCACAGGAAGAAGAGCAGCGGGAGGCAGCGTCTTTATTTAATACAAAGCTGCCCTATATGCAGCAGGATATGGAGTCGCAGTCACAGGTGCAGGAAAGAGAAAAAGCGTTTCATGATATTGTTGTCAAGGTAAAGCGGAATGCCTACGAACACGATCTGAAAGCATCGGGTTCCGATATGGAGGCACTTTCCCGTGTTATTTCGGGCAGACAGGAGCTGGATGAGCTTGAAAAAACGCATATTTCTTTTGATTAAGGTTAGAATAGATACATAAATGGAAGGATGGAAAAAAGATGGACGAAAACACACAGGCAAGACTGGATGAAAAACTGAAAGAGGTTTTGGCACTTGCCAAGAAAAAGAAAAATGTTCTGGATTATCAGCAGGTAGTGGATTCTTTCGCTGAGCTTTCGTTAGAGGATGATCAGCTTGACAAGATCGTAGAATATCTGGAGCACAACGGAGTGGATGTGCTGCGCATTACCGATGATGATGAGCCGGATGAAGAAATGCTGCTGGCAGAGGAAGAAGAGGTTGATGTTGAGAATATCGATCTTTCTGTTCCGGACGGTGTCAGCATTGAGGATCCTGTCCGCATGTATCTGAAGGAGATCGGTAAGGTACCGCTTCTGAGTGCAGAGGAAGAGATCGAGCTTGCCAAAAAGATGGAAGAGGGCGATGAAGAGGCAAAGAAGAAATTAGCAGAGGCTAACCTTCGTCTGGTTGTCAGCATTGCAAAGCGTTATGTAGGACGTGGTATGTTGTTCCTTGACCTGATCCAGGAAGGTAATCTTGGTCTGATCAAGGCAGTTGAAAAATTTGACTATCGCAAAGGGTATAAGTTCTCTACGTATGCTACATGGTGGATACGTCAGGCAATTACAAGAGCCATTGCCGATCAGGCAAGAACGATCCGTATCCCGGTGCATATGGTGGAGACGATCAATAAACTGATCAGAGTCAGCAGACAGCTTTTGCAGGAGCTTGGACGTGAACCTACGCCGGAAGAGATCGCAAAGGAAATGAATATGCCGGTAGACCGTGTGCGAGAGATTTTAAAGATATCTCAGGAACCGGTTTCTCTGGAAACACCGATCGGTGAAGAAGAAGATTCCCATCTTGGCGACTTTATCCAGGATGACAATGTGCCTGTACCTGCAGATGCAGCAGCATTTACGCTCCTCAGAGAGCAGCTCAATGAGGTGCTTGATACATTGACAGAGCGTGAGCAGAAGGTACTCAAGCTTCGTTTTGGTCTGGACGACGGACGCGCCAGAACACTGGAAGAGGTCGGACGTGAGTTCAATGTCACAAGAGAGCGAATCCGTCAGATCGAGGCAAAAGCATTGCGTAAGCTCCGTCATCCGAGCAGAAGCCGTAAGCTGAAGGATTATCTGGATTAATGATGGAAACAGTAAGTTTATCAAACCGTCTTCAGACGGTAGCGGATATGGTAACAGGCAGGCGGGTAGCAGATATTGGCTGCGATCACGGCTTTGTGTCCATTTATCTGGTGCAGGCGGGAAAAGCGGATCATGTACTGGCTGCAGATGTAAGACCGGGGCCTTTGTCGCGGGCACAGCAGCATATCAAAGAGGTACAGCTTACGCCGTACATAGAAACAAGGCTTTCGGACGGTCTTGCCGGGGTAGCGCCGGAGGACCGGGTTGACACGGTGATTCTGGCGGGCATGGGCGGACGCCTGATGCGGCGGATCTTGGGAGAACTGGACAGGCTTCCGGTTCAGGAGCTTGTGCTGCAACCACAGTCGGAATGGGAAGAACTGCGAGCTTTTCTGTATGAGCAGGCATATTTGATCGTAGAAGAGAATATGGTGCTGGAAGAGGGAAAGTATTATCCGGTTCTGCGCGCAGTCAGAAAAGAGACGGCAGCGAAAGATCAGATCGCATTTATCGAGGCGTGCGAAAATCTGCCGGCGGAAAAAAGACAGGTCATGCATGCATTCGGACCATATCTGATGCAGGAGAAAAATGAACAGCTTGTCAGCTATATCCAAAAGGAACAACAGAAATTCACAAAGATATTGAAAATGATAGAGCAGCATCAGAGCAGTTCTGATGAGGCGGTCAGCAGAAAGAAGATGCTGGATCTGGCAGCAGCCATGCTGGATCTTGCATAAGGAAAACAGGAGGGCATATGCGCTGCGCAGATGTGATACGGAAACTGGAAGAACTGTCTCCGCTTGCTTATGCGGAAAGCTGGGATAATCCCGGACTTCTGGCGGGCAGAACGGATAAGGAGATCAAAAGGATCTACATAGCTGTCGATGCGACGACGGAAGCGATCGCGGAAGCGGAAAGCGTTGGTGCAGATATGCTTCTGACACACCATCCGCTTATTTTTAAAGGTATCAAAAAAGTAAACAGTGAGGATTTTATCGGCAGGCGGATTTTAACGCTTCTGCAGGCCGATATGTGCTATTATGCCATGCATACCAATTTTGATGTGATGGGAATGGCAGATGCGGCAGCGGATGAACTGAAGCTGCAAAACAGAGAAGTGCTGGATATTACCTTTGAGGATGATATCGCCAAGGAAGGGTTTGGAAGATTGGGGGATCTGCCATATCCGATGACGGTTGATGAATGCGCGGCTTATGTCAAAGAGCGTTTCCATCTGCAGGCGGTAAAGGTATTCGGACAGGGCAGCCAGAAGCTTGTCAGGGCAGCAATTTCGCCGGGCTCCGGCAAATCCATGATCGCACCTGCGATCGGAAAGGGAGCAGATGTGCTGATCACCGGTGATATCGATCATCATGAAGGGATTGATGCGGTAGAGCAGGGCATGGCGATCATTGATGCAGGGCATTATGGACTGGAGAAGATTTTTGTACCGTATCTGCAGGAATATCTGAAAAGAGAAACAGAAGGTATTGAGATCATAACACAGGGCAAAGCGGATCCGTTCCGTATCCTGTAAGGTAATGGGAGGTAGCAAAATGCTGCATATTAAATATGATGATAAGATATATGAATACGCAGAAGGAACAACGTATGAAGAGATCGCAAAGGATTTCCAGAGCAAATATGCTGCAAGGATCGCACTTGTGATCGCAAACGGAAAGATCCGGGAACTTTTGAAAGCACCGGAGCGTGATACGGAGCTTTCTTTTTTGACATATGCGGATGACGCAGGACACAAGTCTTATGTCAGAACCGCAACCATGGTACTGATGCGTGCCATGTATGACATTCTGCCTGAGGTACATCCGGATCAGATAAAGGTGGAATTTTCAATCGGAAAGGGGTATTATATTAGTGTCAGAGGCGTCAATCTGACAGAAGCGATCGTGGCAAAAGCGGAAACACGTATGCGCGAGCTTGTGGAGCAGGCAGAGCCGATCCATAAGCAGGCGATGCCAAGGGATGAAGCAATCGCTTTGTTTGTGCAGATGCATATGGACGATAAGGTGAAGCTGTTCCGCTACAGACGCAGTTCTATGATCAATGTATATAATATGGGCAGCTATTATGATTATTATTACGGCTATATGCTGCCAAACGCAGGGTATGTACCGCATTTTTCTCTGCAGGCATATGAAAGCGGTATGATCTTAAATCTGCCGGATAAGGAAGATCCGGAGGCTGTTTCGCCTTTTGAACCGAGAAAGCAGCTTTTTACAACGCTTTCCCAGGCAACGGACTGGGGCATGAAGCTGGGGATCGATACGGTCGGAGATCTGAACGATCAGATCTGCGAAGGAAAGCTGAATGATCTGATCCTTGTGCAGGAAGCACTGCAGGAGCGCCGGATCGGTGAGATTGCAAAGGATATTGCAAGCCGTGACGGTGTAAAGTTTGTGATGATCGCAGGACCTTCTTCCAGTGGAAAGACGACATTTTCACACAGACTGTCCATTCAGCTGCGCACGCTTGGGTTAGTACCACATCCGATCGCACTGGATGATTATTTCAAAAACAGATCCGAGACACCGCGTGATGAGAACGGCGATTATAATTTTGAATGTCTGGAAGCGCTGGACGTAGAGCAGTTCAATAAAGATATGAGTGATCTGCTGGCAGGCAAAGAGGTAGAACTTCCGACCTTTAATTTTAAAACCGGAGTGCGGGAATACAGAGGCAATGTAAAGAAGCTGGGCGAGGAAGATATCCTTGTACTGGAAGGTATCCATGGGCTGAATGATGCCATGTCGTATTCTCTGCCGAACAGCAGTAAGTATAAGATCTATATCAGCGCACTTACCAGCCTGAATATAGATGAACATAACCGGATCCCGACGACAGACGGCAGACTGATCCGCCGTATGGTCAGGGATGCACGTACCAGAGGCGCATCTGCAAAGAGAACGATCCAGATGTGGCCGAGTGTCAGAAAGGGAGAAGAGGAAAATATTTTCCCATATCAGGAAAAAGCAGATGCCTTCTTTAACAGTGTGCTGATCTATGAACTGGCAGTACTGAAACAGTTTGCGGAACCGCTTTTGTTTAATATCACGGAAGAGGAACCGGAATATTATGAGGCAAAGAGACTGTTGAAATTCCTCGAATATTTTTTAGGGGTCAGTACGGAACATCTGCCCAATAATTCCATTGTAAGAGAGTTTGTGGGTGGCAGTTGTTTTCCCGTGTAGTAAGGAGGAACCCACGAAGTGGGAGGACAATTCCACGATATGCGAATATTGGGAAGAATTGCTACGTGCTACGCGCGAACAATTCGTAGGCATCAAATTCGGGGCTTTTGACCCTGACATCAATAATATGATTTAATATGATAAATAAGCAAGTAGGACAAATGATCGCGGCTGCCAGACCGAAAGGCGGCAGACGAGGAAAGTCCGGGCTTCACAGGGCAGGATGCCGGATAACGTCCGGTGGAGGCGACTCCAAGGCAAGTGCAACAGAAATATACCGCCGGGATCTCCCGGTAAGGGTGGAAAGGCAGCTTAAGAGACTACCGCCCTGCTGGTAACAGCAGGGGCACATGTAAACCCCATCCGAAGCAAGACCGAGCAGAGAACGATGCAGCGGCCCGTTGCGTTCTCAGGTAGGTCGCTTGAGCCTGCTGGCAACAGCAGGTCTAGATAGATGATCATTCAACGACATAACCCGGCTTACCGTCCTGCTTGCTTTTTTATAAAGTATTTTACAAAGGACAAGAAAATGTTATTCAATTCACTGGCGTTTGCCATATTTCTTCCGATTGTCTTTTTTTTATATTGGGCACTTTCAAGTAAATACCGTTCTTTTTTTCTGCTTATTGTCAGCTACTATTTTTATATGAGCTGGAATGTCAAATATGTCGTACTCATTCTGTTTACAACCGTGCTGTCTTATGGCTGTGCAAGGCTGCTTGAAAAATACCCTGCACACAAAAAGCTGTTTTTATGGCTGACGGTCGCAGCATGCATGAGTGTTTTGTTTTTTTTCAAATATTACAATTTCTTTGATCTGACGATCGTACGGATTCTCCAAAAATGTGCGATCCCGGTGCAGGCGCATACGCTTACCCTGTTGTTACCTGTGGGTATTTCTTTTTATACTTTCCAGACGCTCAGCTATGTGATCGATGTATATCGGGGAGAAGTGGAAGCAGAGCGGAATTTCTTTACCTATGCTGCTTTTATTTCCTTTTTTCCACAGCTTGTGGCAGGACCTATTGAGCGTACATCGAATTTATTGCCGCAGATCAAGGGGGAACATACCTTTCACCGGGAAGAGGCAGTATATGGACTGAAGCTGATGGCATGGGGCTTTTTTAAGAAGCTTGTGATCGCTGATAATCTTGCAGTATATGTGGATCTGGTTTTTGACACGCCGCAGGACTATCCGGGCTTTGCCATGCTGCTTGCAGCCTTTTTCTTTACGATACAGATTTACTGCGATTTTTCGGGATATTCGGATATTGCGATCGGAACGGCAAAGCTGTTTGATATCAGACTGATGCAGAATTTTAACAGTCCGTATTTTGCAGCCTCTGTCAAGGAGTTCTGGAGCAGATGGCATATTTCTTTATCCACCTGGTTCCGGGACTATGTCTATATCCCGCTTGGCGGTAACAGAGTCGGAAAGCTGCGGCACTGCGCAAATCTGCTTGTGACGTTTCTGGTGAGCGGACTCTGGCATGGCGCTGCCTTTACCTATATTATCTGGGGAGGACTTCATGGTATGCTGCAGATTCTGGAAAACAGTATTCCACTGTTTCGGGCACATATCAGACGCGTCAAAGAGGGGACAGAGAAGAAGGGCGTTCTGGTCATCAGCAGACTTGTGACATTTTTTCTCGTGATGCTGGCATGGGTCTTTTTCCGGGCCGGGTCGGTATCACAGGCAGTATATATCCTGTCGGATATGTGGACAGGCATAGGGCATCCGCTTTCTTACCTGCGGACAGGCTTTGCGGGACTCGGACTGACACTGCGGACGGCTCTGGAACTGGCTCTGCCGCTTGCTTTGCTGGCTGTTTATGACGCCTGTAGTCTGCATGCAGATCCGATCCGCAAGACAGAGACGTGGAAACCGGTGCTTCGCTGGAGCTTTTATTATGGATTTATGCTCCTCGTAATCCTGCTGGCATCGTTTAATGCACAGGAATTTGTATATTTCCAATTTTGAGGTAATAGAAATGATGTGGAAAGAAATCGGTAATATTGTCAAAAAGTTAATATTGCTTTTGTTTCCTTTCTTTCTCCTTCTGCCGCTGTATTGCATGCTTTTTCCGGAAAACTATCTGGATGGGGAGTATGCGATGTACAGGCAGCAGCAGGATTATGTGCAGGGCAAAACAGGTACTGCTGCAAGGGTACTGATCGTTGGTGATTCCCGCACAAAGGCGGGCATGGATCCGGCGCTTCTCTGGGAAGGCAGCTATAATATTGCACTGGGCGGGACAACGCCGATCGAGGGCTATTATGCGCTGAAGGAATATATCGAAACACACGCGGATGATCTGCCGCAGACGGTTGTGATCGCGTATGCGCCGATGCATTATATGGATGTGGATACATTATGGACAAGATGCATTTATTTTCATACGCTGCGCAGTGCGGACTTTTCGGATCTGGTATCGCGTGCAAAAAGTTTTCAGAACACGGAGCATATTCTGATCGACCACTGCAGACTGGAATATCTGCAATATAAATTCTATATGCCGAATAAATATGCAACGGCTTTGAAAAAAGCGGTATTCTGTGGACGCAGACAGGAAAACCTTCAGAAATATGCACAGGTGGAAGCAGACAGTGGGCATACCTATTATGGAACGGCAGACCATTCGGATGATGTGGACGGAGAAGCCAAGGTCAGTGACTTTAGTGCTTCCGACATCATTACAGCTTATCTGACGCAGATGTTTCTTCTGTGCAGGGAAAACAACATACAGGTGATCTTAGAGCAGACACCGGTCAATGAGACTTCTTATAAAATCTTTACACGGGAGTTGAAAGATCATTATCGCGGTTATATGGCGAATCTGGTGCAGGAGTTTCCGGATGTGCTGTTTTACCCTGATTTTTACTGTTATCCGAATGACTGCTTCGGGGATGCGGATCACCTGAATAAAAAGGGCGTGGAGGCTTTCTGCGGATACTTGAAAGAAAAGTATCCACAGCTATAGGGGCAGAATGCAATCGACAGGAATTCTGTCTGTGATCTGTCGGAAAACAAAAAAGGACTTGCAGAATTTTGACAGGTGTGCTAGTATGTACTCACATGCTTTAAAGCGTTGAAGCATGAAAGAGAAAAGAAAGGAAGTAGATTACAATGGCACAGAAGGGAAACTTGATGACAGTTCGTACTGACGTCAAGGTATTAGATGCAACAATCAGAGACGGAGGACTGGTGAACGGCTTTTATTTTACGGATGAGTTTGTAAATGAACTGTATCGTACAAATGTAAAAGCGGGCGTTGACTATATGGAATTCGGCTATAAGGCATCTAAGGATATGTTCGATGTCAATAAATTCGGCAAGTGGAAATTCTGTGATGAAGACGATATCCGTGCGATCGTGGGAGATAACAACTCTGATCTGAAGATTTCGGTCATGGCAGATGTAGGCCGCTGCGATTACAAAAAGGATATCATTGATAGAAAAGACAGCGTGATCGATATGGTACGTGTGGCAACATACATCAATACAATGCCTGCAGCGATCCATATGATCGAGGATGCAAAGGAAAAAGGATACGAAGTTACCTGCAATATCATGGCGATCTCCAATGCGCAGGAGGCAGATCTGGATACAGCACTGAAGATGCTGGCAGAGACAAATGTAGATGGTGTATATCTTGTAGACAGCTACGGTTCTCTCTATCCAGAGCAGATCCGCGCCCTTTCCGATAAATATGTGGATGCAATGGATGCAGCAGGCAAATATGTCGGAATCCATGCACACAACAACCAGCAGCTTGCTTTTGCCAATACGATTGAATCTATGGCAAGAGGGGTAAGTCTGCTGGATGCTACGATGAGTTCCATGGGACGTGGTGCAGGTAACTGTGCAATGGAACTGTTACTTGGCTTTTTGAAGAATCCGAAATACAATTTATTCCCGGTACTGAAATTTGTGGAGACACAGATGATGGCACTCAAAGAGCAGGGAGTTGTCTGGGGCTATGATATCCCATACTTCCTGACAGGCAGATTAAATCTGCATCCGTCATCAGCGATCGACTGTATGAAAGCCGGCAGAACGGATTACACAGATTTCTATACAGAGCTTTTGGACAGAAGCTGATTTTGTGTGATAGAAAAAAGAGAGAAAGCGTGAAGAAGGGTAGCGTATGCTATCCTTCTTTTTTACTGTATAGGAAATTCATTTGTTATTCCTATACAGTAAAAGCAAGCTTGCAAAGATGCGCGCATTTCATAGATTTTTTATTTGCGTAATGCTTCTAAACATATTAAAATGGTGATGTTTGGAAATAGAAAGGGAAATGGGAGAAACATGGACAAGGTATATCTGGTAGGCGTGGATACGCAAAATGACAGACAATTTGAACGTTCTATGGCAGAGCTTGCAGAGCTGGCAAATGCCTGCGAGATGGAAGTAGTGGGAAGCTGTGTGCAGCACACACAGATCAATAAAGCAATTTATGTAGGACCGGGAAAACTGGAGCAGATCAGAGAAGAAGCGGAAGAACTGCAGGCAGACCTGCTTTTGTTCAATGATTCACTGACGCCGTCCCAGCTCCGGAATATTCAGGATGATACGGGAATGGCAGTCATGGATCGTACGACGCTGATTTTAGAGATTTTTGCATCCAGGGCAAAATCCAGAGAAGCAATGCTGCAGGTAGAGGTGGCAAGGCTGCAATATCTGCTGCCACGTCTTGTAGGACTCCATGAAGCACTGTCCAGACAGGGCGGAACGAGTGGCTCCATGAGCAGCAGGGGCAGCGGTGAGAAGAAGCTGGAGCTTGACAGAAGACGTGCCCAGAGCCGCCTGACAGAGCTCAGGCGCGAGCTTGCCGAAATGGAAACGGAACGGCAGACCCAGCAGAAGAAACGTGCAAGATCCGCGATCCCGCGTGTCGCACTGGTCGGTTACACCAATGCGGGAAAGTCGACGATCATGAACAGCATGGTCATGCGCTATCTGGGTGATGCGGAAAAAACGGTCATGGAAAAGGATATGCTGTTTGCGACATTGGATACAACAGTCCGCAGTATTACACCAAAGGAAAACAAAACGGTGCTCCTGTCCGATACAGTCGGTTTTATCGACAAGCTGCCACATGGTCTTGTTAAGGCATTCCGCTCTACGCTGTCAGAGGCAGCAGGTGCAGATCTGCTTCTGCATGTGGTGGATTTTTCGGATCCTGATTACAAAGACCATATTGCCGTTACAAATGAAACGCTGGAGGAGATCGGTGCTGCGGATATTCCGGTTCTGATGGTATATAATAAGGTTGACCGGATGGAAGGAGCAAGTTACCCAAGGGCAACTGAATCGGCAGTATATATGTCCGCAAAGGAAGAGGATGGCATAACGCTTCTGGCGGATGAAGTGCTGAAACGGGTGTATGCGGGGCATGAGATCTGTCATATGTGCCTGCCTTATGCAAGAGGAGACATCTTCTCTTATTTGAAAGAACAGGCAAATGTGCTTTCGGAAAGCTATGAGGCAGATGGCATTTCAGTGACGGTGGAATGCAGTCAGGCAGATAAAGGAAGATTTGCGGAATTTCTTGTTTGACAAGTGTGCTATAATGTGTATAGCGGCATGGAAAATCCTGTGATTTTCGGTGTAAAAGATAACTATAGTAAGAAACAGAACAAAGAAAGGTGAAGAACATGACAAAAATTGATATTGTTTCCGGATTTTTGGGAGCAGGAAAAACAACTTTGATAAAGAAACTGTTAAAAGAGGCACTGCAGGGCGAGCAGGTCGTTCTGATCGAGAATGAATTCGGTGAGATCGGTATTGACGGCGGCTTTTTAAAGGAAGCAGGCGTAGAGATCACAGAGATGAACTCAGGCTGCATCTGCTGCTCTTTGGTTGGTGACTTCGCATCAGCACTGAAGCAGGTACTGGATCAGTATCATCCTGACCGTATCCTGATCGAGCCATCCGGTGTCGGAAAGCTTTCCGATGTCATGCGTGCGGTGGAAGGTGCAACAGGAGAAGCAGGCGTACATTTGAACAGTGCGGTTGCAGTTGTGGATGCAAAGAAATGCAAGACTTATTTAAAGAATTTTGGTGAGTTCTTCGAGAACCAGATCGAGCATGCAGGCACGATCATTTTAAGCCGTACAGGTGAAATGAGCGAGGAAAAGATCAACCAGTGTATCGGACTGATCCGTCAGCATAATGAAAAGGCAGCTATCATTACAACTCCTTGGGACGAGCTTGACGGCAAAAAGATCATGGAAGCCATCGAAGGTGCCAAGGATCTGGAAGCAGAGCTCCTGAAAGCTGTTATGGAAGAGCATGAGCATGAACATCATCATCACGACCATGACGATGAGTGCTGTCATCATGACCATGATCACGAGGAACATGAGCACCACCATGATCATGATCACGATCACGAGGAACATGAGCATCATCATGACCATGATCACGAAGAGCATGAACATCATCATGATCATGACGGACACTGCTGCTGCGGACATGACCACGGGCATGGACATCATCATGCAGATGAAGTATTTACAAGCTGGGGCATGGAAACACCGGACAAGTATACAAAGGAAGAATTACAAAATATGCTGGATGCATTAGAGGACAAAGAAAAATATGGCTTTATCCTGCGTGCAAAAGGTATGCTTCCGTCTGAGAACGGCTTTATCCACTTTGATTATGTACCGGGTGAGAGCGAGATCCGTGATGGCAGTGCAGAGTACACCGGTAAGATTTGTGTCATTGGCTCCGAACTGAAGGAAGATGCTTTAAAAGAGCTGTTTGGCAAATAAGCAGACAGAAATATGATAAGAAAGAGGAAAGAACTTATGATTCCTGTATATATGATTAACGGATTCTTAGACAGTGGTAAGACAGAATTCATCCAGTATACGATCGCGCAGCCTTATTTCCAGATGCGCGCAAAAACGCTTCTGATCGTATGTGAGGAAGGCGATATCGAATATGATCAGGCGCTTCTGAAAAAGAGCAGAACGGTCATGGAACTGATTGAGGACGAGGATGATTTTACAGCACAGAATTTGATCGATCTGGAGAAAAAGCATAAACCGGCGCGTATCCTGATCGAGTTTAACGGTATGTGGAACAGCAAAAATGTAAAACTGCCATGGCACTGGAAGCTGGAACAGCAGATTACCTGTATCGACGGTTCTACATTCTCAACCTATTTTACGAATATGAAATCTCTGCTGGCAGAGCATATCCGCAAATCTGAGCTGATCATCATGAACCGCTGTGACAATATTATTGAACAGATACCGACTTATAAGAGAAATATCAAGGCAATCAACCAGAATGCTGAAATCATCTTTGAGGATAAGAACGGCGAAGTAAATGCGACGCTCGAAGAAGATCTGCCGTTTGATGTGGGTGCAGATGTGATCGATCTGGATGATACAGGCTATGGAATCTGGTATATTGATGTGCTGGATAATATGCAGCGTTATGCCGGCAAGACAATCTCCTATGTGGGTATGGTGCTGCATCCTGAAAATTTCCCGAAGGGATATTTTGTACCGGGCAGAATGGCAATGACCTGCTGTGCAGAGGATATGGCATTTCTGGGGTATGCCTGCAAGTATGACCAGGCAGATACCTTAAAACAGAAGGAATGGGTCAAGGTAACAGCAAAGGTAGCCATTGAATACTTTGAAGATTATGGCAAGGAAGGTCCGGTGCTGCATGCTATTTCTGTGGAGAAGACAAAAGCGCCGAAGGAAGAAGTGATCAGCTTTGTGTAAGCTGTAAATTGAATGATATTTTAGGAAATGAAAAGCCTTGCAGAATAGCTGGGTGTACGTAAGACAGTATTGCGCTAAGATTGACGAAGCGGCACGAAACAGCATGGAGCTGATCGTGCCGGAGCTGGCGAAGCGAAACGGCGTGACCGAGAAACTGAAAGCCGACACCAAATGGAATGGGTACGGCAGATGAACGCTTGTAAGGCACAGGCAGAGGAAATTGTGAAAATCGAATTGATTTACGATTGAGTGAGGAAGTCCGGGCAGAAAACTGTTCGGACTTTTCTCATATATTCCAAAGTTGCG
>OGYC01000367.1_pt1 | contig 50425 bp, 46 predicted proteins | sample 1576461 | NCBI WGS metagenome assembly OGYC01 (sample SAMEA3541569, study PRJEB24748) | human gut metagenome | biome: human gut; feature: human-associated habitat; material: faeces | place: China | collected 2012 | reverse complement strand
TTTTTCAGAAAATCAGCGCTCTCTTTTGTCGTGTGCGGAGTCTGGAAAAACTCATAGATGCGGGTCTTTCCCCCCTCAAAGCTGCTCCCGTTTGCAAGAGAAGCCGAAATTTCATCCTCGGTGATAAAACGGCCTGTTTTCGGAACAGCCGCCATATCGGAGTGATATTCTTTGTGCGGCAATGACAGATCTTCCATGCGTGTAAGAAGCGACTGCGGACGGTGGAAATGAAACCGCAGCAGCTCCCGGTTTTCGCGGTAGGCATCAAGGAATACCTTGTATTCTGCCAGAAGCTGTTCCCGAAACTCCGGATTCAGCAGATCGTCCGTCAGACGCTCCGTTTCCTCCGGGAAATTGGTGCTGTGAATATTGCCCAGGCAGGACAGATACCCCAGTGACCTCGCTTCATCCGAAAAATCGTGGTAAAGGTTCCAGACTGCAACGGAGATACTCAGCCGCTCATAGCGAGGAGCTTCCGTGACTTCAAGATTGGTGGCAAATGCGCCGCCGTCCAGAAGTTCCTCGACGCGCTCCGCTGCATCCGTCCAACTGACGACCTGTGCAGAACGAAGATGCCGCGCCGTATCGCCGTTTGCGATGTGGATGCCGTCGCCGCCATACCATGCGGAAAATCTGCCGTTTTCCGTGTTCAATCCATTGCCGCCGTAATAGAGATTTTTGAGAAATGCCGCGCGATCCTCTATGGGCTTCTGCTTGGAGAACTCCGCAGTGATTTTCATCCGTGCTTCATCCGCATTGCCGCCTGTGCGCAGGATGTGGTCAATATCGTCTTGCGAAATGAACATAGAAAAAGCGGAGGGCACATCATTGGCGCTCTCCGCTGTGTCGATATATGCAATCTGTTCCGCTTCCGTAGGAAACAGGCTCATCTGATATCCCGCCGTGGGCTGCACCGGCTCTGCTTCCGGCGCATCGTTGGTCAGTTGTACACCAGCTCGTTCAGGATGATCTCTTCTGCCTGTGCTTTCAGGCTGTTCATCAGCCCCGCCCACTTCAACGGGTCGCTGGCTTTCAGCGCTTCCGTCACGCCCGCCGACTTCATCAGCTCCGGCATCATCTGCTCCAGCCTCTGCCGCGCCGTCTCGTCGATCTCCCGCAGGTGCGGGAACAGCGTCTCGGACAGAATCATCTGGTTCCAAAGGATGGGACGATGCTCCTGAAGGTACGTCTTCCTCAGCATCCCGTACTTGCCCAGGGGCTTGCTCCCCGGCTCCTCGCTCAGCTTCAGGTCGGGAATCCGGTAATCTCCGTTCTTCGTGTAAGTCAATTCGGTCATTTTTCTGGCTCCTTTCGCGCTCATAATTTCGGATGGCAACTTCTATCTGTCTGAGTACCTGCTGGCTGATCTCGCTGACCGCCGTGCCCAGCGCCGCAACCGTGGCCGGGGTGTTGAAGTCGAATACGGGCATAAAATCTTCCGGCTCCAGATAGACTTCCGGTTCCAGCCCGCACCGGCTCATCAGCATATAGGTGATGCTGACTTTTGCGGCGTTCCGGAACTGTACCTCGGTGTTGAACTCATCATACCCGTCAAGATAGGAATCGTCAATGTTGCGGAGAATGTCCCGTTTGTAATCTGCCCAATATTCTCTTGCGAGTTGGGAAGCGATCTTCTCGATCTGCTCGGCAATGCCGTCGCTGCCGGAAACATCGTAGCTCCGCTCCAGCGCGGCGGCAACAGCCCCCTCATGCTCCGTGCGGAACTGCCAGAGGTGCATGGGGCGGGAGTGCTCCCGTTCTCCAGTGTCGGACACGTCAAAGACGTACCGCAGTTGCGGCTTCTGGCCGCTTGTGTCTATAAGGGCAATGCCGGTGGAGCCGCGCCGGACAAAGCGCCCCATCTTTTTGTTCCAGAAGTCATACTCGGCGCAGGCGGTCGCGTCCGGCCGCTGGGCGTGGATCATGACCTGTTCGTTGTACGGATACTTATAGAGCCGCGCCGCTGTGCGCAGGAACTGCGTCCAGCTTTTGTAGCTGCTGGTAAGCTGCCGCTCCGCTGTGTCTGCCATCTGCCTGTATTCCTGATATTTACTCGGCATAGGGCTGCCTCCTTCGGGTAAAAATTTAGAGCACCCGGAATTGGGTGCTCTATGTAAAGGAGCTGCATCTATTAAGTTGACTTTCTATTTCCCAAAATTGAAATTTCTTCGATTTTGGGAAATAGAACGCATAAGCAGACGCACTTATCTCACGTCAGGGTCGCTGTCTGATTCATCATCCTCCAGACCAGGCTCATCCTCAAACAGTGCAAGCAGCTCCAACGCCAGCTCGTTTATACGATCCGGAAGATCGTCGTATCCACACATTTCCTGTGCTTCACCGTTCGTGTAGCGCGCCAATACCTTCCACGATGGAGAATCCTCATACGCTGGTTCTTCGGGAGCCGCTTCATCCGGGGATTCAGCATCCCATTCGTCTTCCCACAAATCGTCTGCGTCGGCAGCGTTGGAAAAGCCGTAGTAGTCCTCCCAACAGAAGACTTCGTAGTTGTTGACAATGACATTCAGGAGCTTGCGCATGTCCTTCTCTGTCAAAGTGACCCGCATTGTCTCGTTCTCCCGATGGAGCGTTACCGTGTGTTCTTTCCGGTCAAGGGTAAACTGGATATCTTCGCAGCAGACATCGCCGTATTCGTCAACGACCTCATCGCATACAGAAAATCCCATGTGGAGGATATGAAGCTGCTTTTTGCGCGCATTCCGCGCCGCATAGGGAAATCGGTCTGCATATAACTCTTTTGCCGTAGAAGCCACCTCCGGGCGGCTATCGTTCTGCAAACCTTTGAGCCAGCCCCGCTGCTGTGTGGACAACTGCCACGGCAAATTCCACAGCTTGGTGAGGATCATTTCCTCTGACCGCTGCGCGGCAGGCAGTGCGGCGCACTTCTTGCAGATGTGCGCCGCATGGCCGCTGCCTGAAAAGCTCTCGTTCGATTTGTATTCTCCGCACACCTTGCAGTAGTGCCCGTGTTTCTTCACCATATTTCTTTCCACCCCTGTTATTGGGAAAATTCAGACAGCTTCACTGCTTACTGCTCCAGGCTATCGGGATTCAGCATGAAATCAAAGATACTCATAATCAGCACACCGCTGTCGTTATAGTACGGTGCTGGTGCATCTTTGGTAATGATGATTTTCTTGAAAGCATCGCCGGTCATCATCAAGGAACGCTGCTCCTGTTCCATTTTTGCCTGATCCGGAATCGCGTAAGCCGACTGAATATAGTAACGTTTAGAGCCTTTATTGCATACGAAATCTATTTCATACTGCTTACGGACGCTACCTCCATCCTTACTTCTGCCGTTGACTACTACAACGCCGATATCCACATTGAAGCCTCTAATTTTCAGCTCATTGAAAATGATATTCTCCATCGTGTGGGTTTCCTCCAACTGGCGGAAGTTCAGTCGTGCATTGCGAAGCCCCATATCGGTGAAGTAGTATTTGACCGGGGTGTCGATATACCTTTTCCCCTTGACATCATAACGCACCGCGCTGTCAATCAGGAACGCATCACACAGGTATTCAATATATCTGGTAATGGTCGCTTTGCTGATCGTCTTTTGTTTGACGCTTTTGAAAGTAGCTGACAGTTTTGTCGGGTTGGTAAGGGAGCCGATGGCAGAGGAAAGAATGTTCAACAGCTCTTCCAGTTCGGCACGGTTGCGGATTTTGTGCCTGCCGACGATGTCTGAAATGTAGGTCTCTTCAAAAAGAGACTTCAGAAAAGCAATTTTCTCCTCAGGCTTTTCAAAACGCAGGACAAGCGGAAGCCCGCCGTAAAGCATATACTCGTTCCATCCATCCTGCTTCGTACCGGGGTAAACCGACATGAATTCGGAAAAGCTGAGTGGGAACATATGAATCTCATCGCCGCGGCCACGGAACTCCGTTATAACATCCTTGGACAGAAATCTGGCATTGCTGCCAGTCACATACACATCAACATTTTCCATACGAATAAGGCTGTTGAGGACGGCTTCAAACTCGCCCAAAAGCTGCACCTCATCAAGCAGTACATAGTACATTTCGTTATCTGCGATTTGCTCTTTCAGATACGGCATCAGCACATAAGGGTCTTGAAACCGCTTGTTTTCAAAAGCATCAAAAGCAATTTCTATGATGTGCTTTTTATCCACTCCCTCAGAAAGAAGCTGCTCCTTGAAAAGATTGAACAGCAGATAGGACTTTCCGCACCGACGAACCCCGGTGACGACCTTGATAAGACCGTTGTGCTTCTTGCTGATGAGCTTATTCAGGTAGGCGTCTCTTTTCACGACCATACTTTCAAGCCTCCTATTGAATTTTTTTGCGGGCACACGCATTTTCGTTCAATAGTATTATACCCGATACGGGACAGTTTTACAACCACTTATTGAACGTTTTTGCGGGTGCGCGCATTTTTGTTCAGCAGTCACAACGTAAGAGAAGCAGGAGCGACCCGAAAGCCGCTCCTGCTGACGCATTATTCTTATTCGTCTGCGTCAAAGTCCGGCACTAGCTCCAGCTCCGCAAACTGCTCATCGGTGATGCGGCCCAGCTTGCGAAGAGCACTGTCGGTCAGCCCCAGCAGCTCGGCTTCATCGGGTTCCAACTGTCCGCGCATGTCGGTCAGCGCCTGCATCAGACCGGCGCGGGTGCCGGTATTGTAGATGCACATCAGGTTGATCTCGTCAAATGTAAAGTTGCTCATGTCACAGCTCCCTTTCCGCGCTCCGTTTCGGGGCGCTCTTCACAGATTTGTTATCGGCTACGGACGGTGCTTTCAGCTTTGCAAGGATGGAGGGCTTTTCACCGGATTTTTCTCTGCGCACCGGCTGCTGGGCACGGCGCTTTTCCGCGTCTTCGCGCTGGACGGCCTGCGCCAGCTCCAGAAGAGAAATGGGCGTGCCGGTCTTGGACTGTTCCTCCAGCTCCGCGACTGTTTTGCGCGGGCCATTGTTGATGATACCGTCGATCATACCGTAATCATCCTCCATGGACATCTCCGCGTTTTTTAGATAGTTTTCCGGCTTGAGAAAGCCCGGCAGCTCCTTGAAGCCCCAGGAATCGACGTAATGACAGGATACCACGCCATTCTGCTTCAGCGCTACGATGTCGCTGACGGACAGGCTGTGACCGCGAAAATCCTCCGGGCGGCGAATATTGAAGGTCTCGTACAGCTCATTCAATCTGTCCTGCGTATCGCCCCTGCGGTCGAGGTCTCCTGCATAGACGGCGGCGTAGTTCTCCTTTTGGATGGATAGTCCTTTCTTCTCCAGATACTCGGAGTTCATATAGTGGAGCTGCACCGTGTCGTCATTATCCCGAAGCTGATAGATGGCAAAGCTGTCGGCAGGGTTATCAAGGAACGCTTTCTCATAGTCCTGCGGCACGAAGCGGTCTTTGACCGTCCCCCATTCGGAAGCTTCCACGCCGAAAATACCGTCAAAGCTGCGGATTTCGTCGGCATCAAACGCCATGGCCTCGGTGTTGTCGGTGTGAAGCATATACACGGTCACGTCGCGCTCCATGAGTTCCAGCGCACGCTCCTTTGTCAGCGGCAGCATATTGGAATCTGTGTAGCCGTATGCGTTCATGCTCTCCACAGAAATCGCCGGGTCAGGGACGGAGCCATTATCCGGTGCGCTGACCGGCTCCGGCTCCTGCACCGTGATCTCCTGCACTGGCTCGGCAGCAAGGCTCTCCGGCTCCTTATCCAGCCCACGCTCCTTCATCAGCGCCTTATAGTTCCGGTCAATATCCGTGATCAGGCCGGATGCTGTGCGGTTGATGGTTTCCAGCGAGGCTTTCAGTTCCGGCAGCTCCTTGCCCTTTGACCAGGTGGCGATATACCCGAAGCTGTTCTCGCCGGTCTCAATGCCGAAACAGGCACAGACGGCATAGGAAATGCTCTCGGCCTGCACTTCCTCGGTGTTGCGGGAGATCTTCGCCTTTTCCGGAAACTGCTCGTGCAGAAAACCCTTTACGGTCTGCTCTCCGCCTACAAAGTTCAGCCCGTCCTCGCCCAACGGAAGATACCCTGCATCCGTCAGGTCAATGGGCGTCGCTGTAATGACGGTTGCTGCATGATTCACGACAACGTGATCCTGAATGGTCACGGGCAGTCCCGGATCATCGTCTGAACCGCGCAGGTCATATGCATACAGACCTTCGGGCAGCTTTTCTCTGTCGATGCGCCCATTGGAATACAGGGCAGGCTCTTCAAACAGTTCGATTACCTGATATTTCTCGCCAACGTCGTCTCTGCCATGCAGAAGGGAGTGTGCGATCTCGTGGATCGCCGCGCATACCGTCTGTACCTCGCTCATGCCGGTGCGGACGGCGATGCGCTGATTCTCATCATCATAATACCCATCCATGCCTGTCATATTCTCCAGGAAGACCGGCACCGGCGCACTGCGCTTCACAGCCTCCATGAAGACCTCATAATTCTGCACATTGCCGGTAAGATCGGCGGCAAGCTGCGGCAGGGGCTTGCCCTCTGTCTGGCTCACATCAAAAACCGTGACCGGTTTGTACATCGGAATCTTAATTTCCTTTTCTTCCATGATGGCCTTGCCGTCAGCATCCAGCATGGGGAGCTTGGTATCCGGGTCGAGCTTGGCTTCCTCAATTTTCTTTTTGTATGGCGTCGGGGCAATGATTTTAATGCCTTTTTCGCCTTTCAGCACATTGCGGCCAAACTGATCGCGCCACTTGTTGAAACCGGCAACAACGGTGGCGTCCGGCTTCTGCATATAAATAAGCATCGTGTTGTTGACGCTGTACTTGTGGAACCGGCTCATGGTGCGAAGATACTGCCGGTATTTCTCACTCTGGAACAGCTCCTGAATCCCTTTTTCAATGCTGTCTGTGATTTCTTTGAGTCTGTCCTTATTGGACGGCTTTTCTGCCATATACGCTCCTTTCCGGGATTGTAATCCCTGCATATGGTCAGCCCCTGCGGGGATATGGGAATCCTCGCAGGGGCATGAGGCTTATTCGGATTTGGGGACGGTGCCCCTGACCGGAGGCTTATACCCGGCCTGCCTGGCACGCTCACTGGCGGCGCGGCGGCGTTCTTCACTGTACGGCTCCCGGATTGAGATACAGTTTTTCGGCACGATGAAGCAGGCAGAGCCGGAGCGTCCCTTGCTGTCCGGGTAGATTTTGTCCGGCTGCCGTCGATGCAGCTCCTTGAGCCGCGCTTTGAGCTTTTTATCAAAGGTGTACACGCTGGCGGTATCGTCCGCATCCGAGAAGAGGATGATGGTTTCGCGCTCCGAAGGCTCCAGTTTCATCGGCCTGCCTCCAGCACGGAAGCGGCAAATCGGCGGCAAATCCTGTGAAAAAGACGGCTGGCCGACGAAGCAAGGGTCATTTCAAAGGCAGTCGCAGTCTCCAGATATTTGCACACTTTCGTGGGTACATACCCTTTATGGGGATCGAAACCCAGCCGCATACCCAAAACCGTCCGATCACGATATCCCAGCTTTTCAAAGACGGATATAACCGTTTCACACAGATTGTCGATGGTGTCGCAATGGGCGCTGAAAGTGGGAGCGTTCTCGCCCTGCATGGTGAGAATCGCTGACAGGATCAGGTGCGCCGCACGCATTTTATGAATACTGTTTTCCATTTGCTTTCCCTCTTTCAAATTCCAGCCGGTAGGCCGTCTTCGTGCCATCGTCCTCCAGAACGATATAAGCGTCGTAGGTCTTGCCAGTTTTCTCGGAGAAGATGCCGCTGGCATACGTTTTTCCGTCTTTCAGCAGCGTCTCCGCCATCTTCTTTGTCAGGTTGACCTTCTTTGCGACAAGAAAACGGTTGTCCCGCCAAAGGCCAAAATGGCAGTCATTCCGCTCACAGAAATAACCCTTTTTGCTCTCCGTCACATCGCTGCCGCAGCGCGGGCATTTTCCGACGACAGCTCTTCCGGAAGGAAACAGCACATCGGCTCCCAGCACCGTTTTATAGGTTTTCACCAGCTCGCAGACCATATCGCGGATACCCTGCATAAAGGTTTCCGGAGACTCTTCGCCGCGCTCGATCTCCTTGAGCCGGTGTTCCCACTCAGCAGTCATCAAAGGCGACTGAAGCTGTTCCGGCAGCACGGTTATCAGGGAGATACCAGCGTGGGTGGGGATCAGATTAACGGTCTTTTTGCTCTTTTTGCGCTCCACAAAGCCGGTAGCCACCAGCTTTTCCAGAATGGCGGCACGGGTGGCAGGCGTACCCAGTCCCTTGCGTTCGGCATCTTCGGGCATTTCCTTTGCACCGGCGACCTCCATCGCAGAGAGCAGCGTATCCTCGGTATAGTGTTTGGGCGGCGTGGTCTTGCCCTCTTTGATGCTGGGTGCTGTGATCTTGAATGACTGGCCTTCTTCCAACGATGGGAGTGCGTTGGAGTTATCCGCATTTTCCTCATTGCTCTTCGTGAACACACGCCAGCCGGGACTTGTGACTGTGCGGCCTTTTGCGCTGAAGCTGTGCCCAGCGCACTCCAGTGTTACCGCCGTTTCCGTGTATTTATGGGGCTGTGCGACGGCGCAGAGCAAGCGCAGGGCGACCAACTCCAGCACGGCACGTTCTCCGGCAGGCAGGCCGGTGAGAGCAGCTTCTTTGAAATTGGCAGTGGGAATGACCGCATGGTGGTCGGAGACCTTTTTATCATTGATGACCTGCGCGGCGTTTACATGAATCGTGATGCCGACCACCTTCGGCAGCGCTGCTGCCACGCTGTTTACGAGTGCGGGCAAACCGTCCGCCATATCCGAGGTCAGATACCGGCTGTCGGTGCGGGGATAGGTGCAGAGCTTTTTTTCATAAAGGGTCTGGAGGTAGTCCAGCGTCTGCTGGGCGGTGAAGCCAAGAATCCGGTTGGCGTCGCGCTGCAAGGTGGTGAGGTCATAAAGGGCAGGCGGCTTTTCGGATTTGTCCCTGCGTTCCAGCTTTGTGACCACGGCGGTCTGGTTGGTGCAGGACTGGCTCAAGGTCTCTGCATCCGCTTTGCTTTTCATGCGCTCGCTGCCAGCCTCAAATCCCGGAAGCCCCAGCGCGACCGTATAGAACGGCTCCGGCTTGAAAGCGTCGATTTCCGATTCCCGCTGTACAATCAGCGCCAGCGTGGGAGACACCACACGGCCAACATTCAGCGTGCGGTGATAGAGAACGGAGAAAAGCCGCGTGGCGTTGATGCCCACCAGCCAGTCGGCCTTGCTGCGGCAAAGCGCCGACGCATAGAGACTATCATATGCGCTGCCGTCTTTGAGCGTTTCAAAGCCCCTGCGGATCGCCGCATCTTCCATGGACGAGATCCACAGGCGCTTCATGGGCTTGTCGCATTTGTTGAGCAGATAGGCCGTGCGGAAGATGGACTCGCCCTCGCGCCCGGCGTCGCAGGCGTTGATGACCTCGCTCACATCCGCCCGGTGCATGAGCGTGTTGAGCAGGGCAAGCTGCTTGCCCTTGTCCCTGGCGACGGAATACTGCCAGCTCTCCGGCAGAATGGGCAGATCGTCATAGCGCCATTTGGCGTACTTTTCATCGTAGGCAGCGGCTTCGGCCAGCTCCGCCAGATGCCCGAAGCACCAAGACACGATGTAGCCGCTGCCCATAAAATAGCCGTCCTTGCGCTCATTAGCTCCAAGGACGGCGGCAATGGATTTTCCAACGGAGGGCTTTTCCGAAATTACCAGCTTATACACGTTCTGCATGGTCAGTCGTCTCCTTTTTCTCTTTTTTGTGCATCCCGAAAACATCGAAATTTACATCAATGGCCACAAGTATCCGCTTCGCGCTCTCCAGCACCTTCGGGCGGTTCTCACAGGTGGCCTTATACGTCAGATACTCGCCGTAATAGTCGGGCTTGATGGGCATATGCCGGATGGTGGATCGTATCATCTCTTCCACCGTATCTGCTTCCTCCATGGTCGTGTAAGGGTCGGAACTGTCCAGCATTTCCCGAAGCGTGGAAAACGTCTTGTCTTCCTCCTGTCCCGTCCGGATCAGGTGCTTGATATACGAGGAGAACAGCAGCGTAAGAGATTCCATTTCAAAGCGGGAAAGCTCGTCCAGAATGTAGTCATTCAACCAGTACATTTCCTCTTTTATAAACCTGCGAACGTCGTATGACCGCAGGGTCTTGAGCGCGTCGGGCGAAAGCTCCGGCATGGAATCGTCATCCTCCGTCAGCGAGGAAATATCATAGATTTCATACGTTTCCGGCTTTTCCGGCGCATCCTCCGATTCATCCAGATCATCCAGAAATGTGAAGTCGGTGGTTTGCTTCTTCGGCTTGCCGATTTTGCGGATTTGGGAAATGATATCATCCATCACATAGAAGAAGAGATAAAGCGCGTTAAAACCGGCAATACAGCCGATCACAATGAACAGCGTGGTCATTCTGCATCCTCCTGTTCTGCATCGCCGGTGCTTTCCGGCTCATCCGGTTCCGTTTCGTAGTCCGTATCGTCCTCATCCTCGCCATAGTCGTAATCGTCCAGATCGACCGGCCCCTTGGCATCCGGCTTTTTCTTGCGGAATTTGAACCAATAGAGCGCACCGCCTCCGCCCAGAAGCAGCAGGAGCAGGAGCACTACAGCGCCGCCGCTGGATTTCTTTTCAGGCTCCGGCTCAATCTCCGGCTCCGGTGTGGTATCCGGCACCTTTTCAATGACCTTCTCCTTGCCGGTACATTCTGTCATGTTCGTTTTGCAGACCTCGCAGGAAGTATTGACGGCTCCGGCCTCGCACTTTGTCGTGCAGGAGCAGACCGGCGTCTGCTTGTCTCCCTCCACCAGAGCCAGCAGATCGGCCTCATCCACAAGATTCAGGAAATAGGTCTCATAGCGCTCTCCGTCCTCGTCCAGCGGCTTATCGTAGTCGATCACCAGATAAAAGGTCTCGCCGTTGCGGGTCTCGATGGTGATAAACTGTTTGTTGCTGTATTTGTCGTAAAGCAGATCGCGTGTGACAGAATTGCCGTTCTGCGTAAAACCGGTGCCGTCTTCTTTCGTGATGGGTTCCGTAGTAGGAGCCGGAGTCTCGGAAGATGCCGAAATCTGTGCAGACGAGCCTGTGCTTTTACTGCTGCCACTTACAGTGGATGCACCGCCGCCGCTGCTGCCGCCACCGGACGAGCTGCCGGAGCCGCTGCCAGATGTATTATTTTTGTGGCAGTCGCAGTCTGCGGGACAATGTTCATCGTGCTGGTCGTTGCCGGTGTCCGGCGTGGGGGTAGGTGTCGGTTCCGGTTCTTCTTCGTAGAACGGATTGGCAAGTACAACATAGTCCGTCCAGTTTCCGGCGTTGTCCAGCGCGTCGATGTAGAGATAGGCGTCGTCCGTCAGATTATCAATGCGGACGTTCAGTTCACCGTTGTCCAGCGTCGTGTACAGCTCGTCATTGACAAAGACCGCTGCAATACCGGAAAGCGCATCACTGGCTTCTACGCGCAGGAACGTACCGTTAATGCCGGCACGGAGCACCGGCGCTTCAAAGTCCATGCAGAACACATCCAGAGGCAGCTCATGCTCAACACCCATCGGATCGGTGACAAAGAAATACACGGTGCCGTTGTCCGGCATCGTGCGTTCCAAATATCCATATTCATTCCATTCCTCTGTCACATCAAAGCGTTCAGCACTGTCCGAATCCTCAAACGCGGTCTCAATTTTGACCCAGCCGGTATTGTTTTTGTCAAGCAGGCGGACGGTGATCGTGACCGGCGTATTGTGCCAACCGAGAGGGATATCTGCATCCAGCGCATATTCCGGCTCCAGCGCAGGCGTATCCGTAGGCTCCGGCGTGATAGAGGGTTCTTCCGGTTCGGGCGTGGGCTCCGGTGTTTCCTCTGTGCCGGGAGTCTCGGCGGGAGGCTCCTCCATGGGTTCAGGTTCCGCCTCCAATTCTGTCTCTGCAATTTCGAGGGTGTTGTCAGGCGCGGCATCGGGCACCTCTGCGCCTTCTTCCGCAAGCGCCATGCCGGTCATGGTGAAAAACGCCAGCACAAGGCTGAGCATGAGTGCGATCATGCGGAGTATGCGCGGGGTCTTCTTAGTTTTCTTCAGGTGCATTTTCCATATCCTCCTTCTGTGTGCTGCAAAACGGCGAACCGCCCTTTTTGATATGCATGAGGTACTGCGCCAGCTCTTCCATGGTCATGCCGGTGGCGCGGGCAAGGCCGACAATATCCTCATTTTCCAGCTTGATAATGTCTTCGTCGATCTCGCGGTTACGGGACTGGAGCATGGCGATTTTACCGTCATTCTTTACCCGTTCCGCTTTGAGTTTGCTGATTTTCGGGTTCATAGTTCCTCCTTATGGTGATGGCAGACGGCCAAATTGATAGAAATGCTGCTGCCAGTAAGATGAAGTAATGTCGCTGTACTGAATGGGGTCGCCGCAGTGCAGCATGGTATTATTTCCCACATAAATACCGACGTGGGATGCGCCAGTGGTGTCATACGTTCCCTGGAAAAAGATCAGGTCTCCGGGCCTTGCGTTTGCTGGGGAAACATAGGCGCATATCTGCCGCAGCCCCTCCGCGCCCAGACGGCCAAAGCTCCAGCCGAGGCCGCAGTTGTTGTAGACGTATGAAACGAAGCCGGAACAGTCAAAGGATGTAGACGGTGAGCTGCCGCCCCAGACGTAGGGGAACCCAAGATACTTTTCCGCTTCCTTGATGATGGCGGCGAACTGTTCGTCCTCCAATGCTTCCGGTGGAATCTCATACTTTGGATACTCACTTCCATAATACCTGCCGACATAGGAAGAGCTGCCGAAGAGGTCAGGCCGGTTGCCCAGCGTGCCCATGTACATGGCATAGAGGGAAAGCTGCTCCTGCGACATGATGTAGACCGGAACATGACTGAGGTTGAAGTTTTCCAGCTTTACGGTGCAGATGTAATAGGTGTACGGTACCTCTACCTCGTATTCGTATTCCTCCGTGACCCAATCCTCCAACTCGTAGTCATAATAGGTGTAGCTGCCGGTTCTGATCTCCATGCGGTATCTGGTTTCCGTCTCCACGGTCTCCGTAAGGATGTACTGTTTTTCAAAGAGCATATCCAGAATCCCGCCGACCTCGCTGATCGTCCATTCTCTGCCCATCAGCGCGGTGATTGCAGAAATCAGAACATAGGGATCGTGTTCGATGTCGTCCAGCTCATAATGGTATTCATCATAATCGTGCTCGGCTTCGTAGTTGTCCAATCTTGCCTGCAATTCTTCCTCCATCGCGCAATACTGCGCCTCTGCCGCCAGCATGTCCTCATCCTGAGACGGATAGGTGGAAGCGGCAATGGAAGAGCTTGCGCCCTGGAACATCAGAGAGCAGGAGGAAAACAGGTTGGTGAACAACAGGAAAACCGCTGCAATCAGGCCGACAATAAGGAATCCTTTCTTGTGCTTGGCAACAAACTCACCGGCTTTCTTTCCGGCCTCTGCGCTTTTCTCTGCCGCTTTTTTCGTAATTTCCGACGCTTTGACTGTATTCGCTGTGCCACGCCCGGCTTTTGTGGCGGCGTACTCCCGCTTGATCGCGCGTTTCTGCTGCCAGCGGGAATACGGATTGGAGGAAAAGCCGCCGTTCTGCTGCGAAAACTCCTGATTCAGCGCTTTCACATTGGCCTTGTCTGCCTTTTTCTCCGCCCGGTGCGCCTTGCGGTATGGCTGAAGCTCGTGGGCGTGATGAATCTCACGCCCCACCTGATAGGCGCTCTCGACATCTTCCGTCAGCGTATTGGCGGCATCCACACCGGCGTTATTGCCGTCATTGCTCTGCTGCACTTTCCGGTGAACACCGTGCAGCACGGTGTCGCCGGAAACCTTCGCCGCGTGGCTGAGCTTGGAGGGCAGCTTCTTTTCCTCAAAAGAAAGGCGTGTCGTGATCTTCCCATCGGAATCCACAACACGCTGTTTTACCTCTTTCTTCGGAACCTTCGCTTCGGCCTTTTCCAGCTTCTTGATTTGTTTATCTGCTTTCTGGATGGCAGGTGCAAGCTCCGGGGAAGCACGCTCCTCCTCGGTAAATTGCAGCCTGGGTGCGCGTTTTGCCATAGAACATCACCTCACTCTCATGGAAATGGATTTTTTTATGCGATCTCACCCAGCATGGAAAGAAACAGCGCCTTGCCCTTGGGCGTCACCAGCGTGTACACGCCCTGATGCCCGTTGACCGCGATGTAGTCTTTTACGAAGAACAGGCCGTCGTCTGCCGCCTTGGCGTAGGGCATGAGACTGCCGGAAGGGGCGCGGTAAAGGTAGCGCTTGCGGATAAGGAAAGCGGTGAACATCTTTTCCGGCACCTTCAACTCCTTTGCCGTGGCGCGGATATTGGTGCAGCTTTCCGGGTGGATGAACGCATCGTAGTAATCCGCCTTGGGCTTGGCGCGGTCAAGCTCCTGCCGCAGCCGCTCGTTTTTCTGCTGTTCAGCCAGCATCCGGCGTGCAAACTCATAGATCAGGTTGGGATTCTCCAATACCTGCTCCAACAGGGATTTTGTCATATACCCGCCGTACTTGCGGATCGCCGGAATGACCTCATGGGTGATCCAGCGCTTGAATGCCCTTGCCTCCGGCTTGCGGGAACTCAGCACAAGCGTGTAAAGGCCGGGTTCGTTTACGATGGTCACTTCCTGTTTGCCTCCAAGGGTGTCGGTTAAAACTACCCCCTTTTCATCGTCGTCAATACGGGTTAGTGCATCACGGCTGTTTGCTATTTGCAGTGCCTTGCACACATCGACTGCCACAAACCACGGTTCACCGTCGATGGTAAGCGTTCTGATTTTTCCAAAGGCGGCATTTTCAAAGGTCATCAATTTGTTATCCATGTCTTGTCTGTCCTCCTTGCTGCGGTCAGGAAGATACTTCCTGCGGCTTTGTCGTGAGCACCCGATACAGCTCCGTGTCCTTGGGGAAGCGGTCTACAAAGGGCAGGATGATATTTCCGTAAAACAAAAGGCCCTCGCCTTCACCGGAGTGGGTGACATACGAGAGCTGGTGCGGGGAGATATTGAGCTGCTTTGCAAGAATCTGCCGGTCTCCGCTGGCCTGATTGAGCATATAGATATAATCCGAGTTTTCGAAGATATTCTCCACTTCTCTGGAAGAGAGCAGATCGTAGGGTAGGGTAAAGGCGCCTTGCCGCCGTTGGCGGTAGGTTTCCTACACCCTCCCTCGGAACCGGACTTACTCCTCTCGAAGTATCCGGCTCCCCATTAGTAATTAACGTATTGATTAGTGTCTGTGTATTCTTTCATGGCACTTGCTACAAACAACAAGCGTTTTCCGCCGCTTCTTTTTCATCACGGTTTCCCAATCAGAAATACCCAATTCGTTTAAGTTCCGTATAACGTGAACCTCATACAAATCGGCTTCTTTACACCCACATAGTTCACAAACTCTGGCATTGAGCCGTTGTCTAATAGTGGTTTTCCAGCTGAATTTCTTTCTCTGATAAATGATGTCACTCGCTTCGCCACGCTTACAATCTGCGATTTTAACAGGGCGAACACGTTTTGTTCCTGCTTTAGTTTCATAAGGGACAGACCATGTTTTCCCGTCTTTATACTGGCGAATGATTTTGCGGATACTGGTTTTGTGCTTATTAGCAATCGTCTTTAAGCAACTGTACTCCATAAGATAGCAGAAGTAGTCCAGCGTGTGATAATCACAAGCCAGATTGTAATAGTTGCATAATCCTCTTGCTTCGGCATTGTACTGTTCCACAATCTCATAATCCGCAAGGTTGAGAAGTCCGGCTCGGTGTATCGGCTGAAACTCCCCGTTTTCCTTTTGGCGAATGACTTTCTTTGCAAACATGAATTTCTCAATCTTTTCCGTATGGGGAACAGACAGGGCAACTTTCATGTGCAGGGTACGGGATTTTCTCCACGTTCCGTTTTTCATTCTGTGACCTTTGACTTCCTGATTTCTGCGGACGCAAATATCATATCCAATGAAACGGACTTTTTCGGAGCTGTGCGTTATCAGCGTCTTTTCCTCGCTTAGAGTTAATTTCAGCTCTGTGCTTAGAAATTCAGCGATTTCGGCTTTCAAGTCCTCACATTCCGCTTTTGTGCCGCACACACCTGCCAGCCAATCGTCCGCATAACGGACAAAAGTGAACTTCTTGTTGTCGGCAGGTTTGCAGGGCAGATTTCTCATAGCTTCCTTCTGTGCCCTATGCTGGTCAATCAGTTCTTGTCTTGCCGCTTCATCAGCGGTATGGTCAATCCAATAAGACAGTCTTTTTAATTCTTTGCTTGCCGCATGATATTCCGGTGTCTGATATGCAGACCTCGGCTTATCAAAGCGTTCTGCGATTTCCCGAAACTTCTTGTCCAGCTCATTCAGATAGATATTTGCAAGTATTGGAGAACAGATACCACCCTGCGGGGAACCGCTGTAAGTGGCGTTGTATTTCCAATTCTCGATATACCCAGCTTTCAAAAACTGGCGAATGATGTTCAGAAAACGACTGTCCTTGATTTTCCTGCTCAAAATATCAATCAATTTTTCGTGATTGATGTTATCAAAACAACCTTGTATATCGCCCTCGATAAACCAGACCACGCCTGTGAAGTCAGAAGAAATCTGACGGAGTGCGGTATGACAGCTTTTACCCGGTCTGAAACCGTGGGAGTGGCTGTCAAAGACAGGTTCATAGATAGCTTCTAAAATCATTCTGACAACTTCTTGCAGGAGCTTGTCACGGAAAGACGGGATACCCAGCGGACGGAGCTTTCCGTTTTTCTTTGGAATATACTCACGCCTTACAGGATTGGCTTTGTAGGTTCCGTCCTTTAGTGACTGGATTAACTCTTTTACATAGAAGTCACTGAAACCGTCTGCGGTATCGTTGTCGATACCCTGTGTTGTTGCACCTTTGTTTGCATAAAGTTTCTGATAGGCGGCGTAGTAAATATCTTCACGAAGTAAGTATCTGTAAAGTCTTGTGAATACGCCGTCTTTGTGTTCGCTGGAACACTTTTCAATACGCTCTAAAATTTCAGATGTTGGTTTCATTGAGGTTTCTCCTCCCTTTCATTCTTACATTTTAGATGTTACTAACTGGCTCCCTTCGCCATGTAAGGGTCGTTATCCCTCTCGGACTACTATGGAGCCTCCGTTACCATATCCGGCAAATGAGCCAGACTTAGGCAATCCCCAGTTAGCACTGTGCATAGGTTAGTGAAGATTGTCGGATATGCTTTCGGTTCGTTGTGACGTGTTCTCACGCCTGTTTCATAACGTGTTGGCAGTTGTCCCGCCGTGAAAGATGACGTGACAGCGTTATGACATGGGTTTCAGGACTTTTCCCACACCTGCAAAAAACAGGAACTGGAACCTTACATTCGATAAACCCAATCTTATCCTCATATCTTCTTAACATTAGAAAACAGTCGCACCTAAGTCCTTTGGTGACTATTCCTTTTTCTGCCATGCGCTGTTCCCGTAAAGGATTTCTCCTTAGTCGGTAAGGCAGATTGTTTCGCACACTGCCGTGTGCGGCAGTGCCTTAGACTGCTTTGCACAGCGCCCTATCTGGGCGCACTTTGACGTTTTGGGTGATTCCAGTCGGCATCCCGCCCCATTTTCTGAATCTCTTCCAGATCTCAATGGTATAGCTTGCCGTCTGTTCCTCTTTGAGAAGAAGATGCATTTCGTCGATGTAATAGCGGGTGGATTTGTGCGCCTCGCGGTTGACCGTCACACGGTTCCAAACCTGGTCTTGGACGATCAACATGCCGATTTTCTTGAGCTGCTTGCCCAACTCCTTGATGTCATACGCCACCACGCGGCTGTGAACATCTACGTTGGTCTGGTGGTTAAAAACATTGAGGGAGCCGGTGACGTAGATTTCCAGCGCTGTTGCGATGTACTGCGCTTCCTTTTCATCCTGCTTCCGCAGTTCCTCATAGAGATCACCGAGGATGGGCATGTTCTCCGGGCGCGGGTCATTGAGATAGTTCCGATAGACCAGCCGCACACAGCGGTCAATGATGGTCTTTTCCACCGGCATAAGGCCGTCCTTGCCGCCCACAATCAGCTCGCACAAGCTGAGAATGAAGTCGGATTTCAGCGACAACGGATTCTCATCGTCCGAATAGTTGAGGTTCAAGTCCATGGGATTGATATAGTCCGTGGAGGTGGGCGAGATTTTAATGACCTGTCCGTGCAGATGCTCCACCAGTAGGCCGTATTCCGCCTCCGGATCGCAGATGATGATATCGTCGTCCGTCACCAGAAAGACATTTGCGATCTCACGCTTGGCGCTGAAGCTCTTGCCGGAACCGGGCGTGCCCAGAATCAGGCCGTTCGGATTCTTCAAAAGCTTTCTGTCCACCATGATGAGGTTGTTGCTCAAAGCATTGATACCGCAGTACAGCGCCTCTTTGCCGGTCTGGAACAATTCCTGGGTGGTGAACGGCACAAAAATGGCAACGCTGGAGGTCGTAAGCCCGCGCTGGATGGTGATCTCGTTCAGCCCCAGCGGGAGGCTGCTCATCAGCCCTTCTTCCTGCCGGAAGTCCAGGGTCGTCAACTGGCAGTTGTATTTCTGCGCAATGGAATTGGCCTGAAACACATTGTTTTTGAGCTGCTGCATGGAGCCTGCGGTATTCAAAATGATGAAGGTCAGAAGGAACATACGCTCATTCCGGCTTTGAAGCTCCTGCAAGAGCTTTTTCGCCTCATTGCCGTAGGTGGCGAGATCTGACGGGATAATATCCATATCATATCCGGCGCGGATAGCCTTTTTCTGTTCCTCAATCTTCATTTTATCAAGGTCGGTAATTTTGCGCTTGATGGTCTTGATGGCCTTGACCTGATCCACCGACTGAATGTGCATGGACACGATTACGGAGCTTTCCATATCCAGAAAATCCGCCAGCATACGGTCGTTCAGTTCCGGAGCAAGTATCTGCAAGAACGACGCGCGGCCGTATTTCTTTCCAACGGCAAAGCTGCTGCCGGTTCGGAACTCAAAAGAGCTGGGTGCAATGAAGTCCTTAACGGAGAGGCCGGAGGGGGCAAGCCAGTCCCACGAGAACCGGAACGGCTCCTGTTCATCCATGTGAAGGACATCGTGCATCAGCTTGAGCCGGTCATGCCCGTTCAGCGGTTCCGCCTGCACACCAAGCCGCTTGAAGTTATTGAGGATGTCGATTTCAATGCGCTCCAGCCGGGGTTTCGCGGTTTTCAGATTGTCCGCCTCTACGCCGAAGGTAATGAACTTGGTTTTGACCAGACCATTATTGCCGCGGGCAAGCTGCGTTTGCAGCATCTTTGTGTACTCCGTGCGGAGCTGGTTGAACGCATCCGCCCGCGGCGGGATAGCAATGGTCTGCGCGTAGCTGTCCTTGTTAGCGGCGAGATTTACGAAAGAGAGCTGAAAATGGATGGAGCTGTCAAAATAATTGAGGAAGTCGCACCACGAATCGAAGATCGCGGTCTTGTCCTCGTTCTGGTTGAGCTGATAATTGATGTCCTGAAACTGCACCGTTTTGCTGTAATAGTTATCCGTTACCCGGCAGATGCCGTCCGGGAACATCCGCTGAAAGGGAATGGAATCCTGCGCCGATTTATGCCGTTTGTCCGTATTCTTCGCTTTGGCAATGGCAGCTTCAATCTGCTTTCTGTCGGCGCGGCTTAACTTTGTTTTTTCCTGAGACAATGCGGTAAACCTCCTTATCCAGAATGTCCTGCCGCTGCAATACGGCATAAAAATTGTCTGTCTCATAAGGCCGCACCTTGGGGCGGATGAAACAGACCTGAACAATATTTTTGATGATCTTCTCCAGCGGCAGGCCGTTTTTCTCGTACAAGGCGAAAAGAAAGAACGGCAGCATGACCACGATCATGCAGATCGCCGCTGCGCTGTTGGAAAGGCTCTGCCGGAGCAGGAAGAACAGCGGCACGCCCACCGCTGCGCCGCTGCCGAAGCAAACGAGCTGCCGCTTGGTCAAGTTGAAGAGGACTTTGGTCTTTACGGCGTTCAAGTCCTTTGGGACGGGTACATAGGCCACTTGCAATCACCTCCGTCAGTGGCTGTTGAACAGGCTCTTGGCAAGAGAACCGGTCTTAAAAAGTGTGAAGCACAAAAGCACCGTATAGCCCATACAGCTCCAGATGGCCGTGGAAATATTCGTATCCACGATCATGTTCTGTACAAGCACAGCGTAGATGGCGACACAGATGATAATGAGGAAGCCCTGAAAGCCGAGGGCGAACAAGCTCCTGAGATAGTTCTGTCCCATCTGCCCCCATTCCCGGTTCATTGCCGTCGCCATGGGGATCGGGGCGATGGAGGTCACAAGATAGATTTCTATCATGCGCCCGTACACGATGATGAAGATGCAGATGTTCAGCGCGTTCATGGTGAGCTTTACGATGGTGGCTTGCAGCCACAGGCCGAGCAGAGACCAGACCTCCATTTCATTGAGCCGTGCTTCCAAATCCGCAAGACTGTTTGCTAGATCAAGGCTGACATTGCCGACCACAACGCCGGAAGCGTTGTTGACCACGCTCTGCGCCACATCGAACACACCCATGACGATATTCCATGTGTTGCTGACAATGAGTACCGCACAGGCCGTTTTGAACACCCATTTGAAGATGAACCAGGTATCGACTTCTCCGTGCATGTTGTTTTTGTCCGTAATGATCTGGATCAGCTCCATAGTCATTACGATGGCGAGGATCACACCGGCGATGGGCAGGATCACGTTGTCTGAAAGACTGCGGATCATGTTGTAAATGCCGCCGTTCCAGCCCTGCGGCGTTGCGCCGACCTGACCGGCGATCTCTCCGACTCTTGTGTTCACGGTATCAAAGAGGCCGGACAGCGCATCCTTGATGCCGCCGATCAGGATTTCCTTGAGCCAATCGGTGAATTTCTGCCATATTAAGTCCAATCGATTTTCCCTCCTTCCGTTGGCTCTCCGCATACCGGCGAGAGCCGTATAAGATTACTGCACTCGTTTTCATTCTCATGTGCACCTGAAAATGAACCAAGCCGCAGAATAGCCGGTTGCCCGGCTATGTATCAGGCGGGCAATGCCGCCTGCAATCAGTTATGTGTGTTGAGCGCCCGAAACACCTGCACTTCCAGATCGAGGCGCGGAGCTTCCGCGTTGCAGCATGGCAGCGCTCCGTCTGCGGGAAGCAGATTCTCCTGCACAAAATACTCCAGAAGGGCAGCTCTGGACAGTGCGCCGAAGTTTCGGATTTGTGCAGATGAGCACAGAAAGATGAGCACCTCGCGGACGGTCTTTATATCGTTCCGGCTAAGCGGGTTATGGAGCTTGGCGGGGAGGTGCAGGGCTTCCAGCCCCTGATAATACAAATGCGCCGGAGAGGTAATGCCGCAGCGTTCACGATAGATTCGTTCCTCCGTTTGGAACTGCTGCCGCAGATATGCGGTTCGTGCTTCAAAGCCGTCTGTGATGTAGTACAGCCATGCGGGATTTTTGTGCAGCCAGCATAGCGCGTCCCGGATGATATTCCGCGTCCTGCTCCCCGAGAGGTTATGGTGCAGGCCAATCGCCTTATAGCCGATGCCCTCGCAGAAATGCTCTCGGAGCACGATCTGTTCACGTTCCGAGAGGGCGGACAAGGCGTATTCCAGCCCCTTGCGCTGGTCATCCGTCAGCGCGTCATAACAGATTGTGCGCTGCGTTTCTTCGTTGAGATGCAGGACAAAAAGCAGATTTTCGGGGTAGCTGTATCTTCTGGGCATCTGTGTATCCTCCTAAAAAAGTAAAAAGTCGTTGTATGTGGAACGTTCAGAGCAAAGGAGCAGCCCGTCAATATAGGCTGCTCCCTTGCTTCTGAATGGGGCTGCAAGGGCGACATCAGCCGCCCTTGCAGCTCTGCCGGTGTTTAGCCAAAAAGTCCCGTGAGCAGCGGCACCAGCAGAAGGCCAACCAGGGCGACGCCGCCACCGGCCATGAGCTGTTTCATGCCCTGGCTTTTAGCCCCCGGATTATCATTTCCGTAGCCCTCCAGCAGGTTAATGACGCCCCAGATTCCGAGACCTGCGCCAAGTGCGATGACGAGGGTCTGAAGAACATCGACAGCAGAGTTAAAGAAATCCATAAATGTGTATGCCGGAATATGCAGGATATTGGGTTAGAAATGGGTTCTCACAATGCAAGCGCCGGAACGAAAACCGCTGTGCGGCTCCCGATTCCGGCGTCTCCTTTCAAATTTTGATTGTTTTTGTTCGTTCCGGCCTTGCAGTATGAGCCGGTGTCTTCTGTCTGTCATGGTGTATCAAGCCTCCTGCCTTGATAAATCTTTATGAAAAAGCGGGCTGTTCACCCGCTGCTTCATCCGCTTCGGACACGTCTACTTCAAAGACAGGGTAAGCCTCGTCCTGCTTCGGCTTGAGCCGGTGAGAGAGGAACTTTTCAATGTCAAACTCATTTTTGGGGTTTGCGTCTGACAGGTATTTGTAATTCTTGTGCTGTGTGATATCAAACTTATTGGACAGAAACGGCCGCACGCCGCGAAGCTGCAAGATGCACTTGGAGCCGTCCAGCACGGCAAGCTCATCCACCGTAGCGAGGTCTTTGCCGAGCTTCTGGTAGTTAAGGCTGTGGGAGACCTCGCGGCCGCGGCTCTCGCCGGTGTTGAAGGTGTCGATGGTCTCTTTCCCAAGCGCCTGATTCAGCTCTTTCAGCGTGGTCGGCTCCTTGCCGCCAAGGAAAATCGAGGTGTCGCAATTCCCGATAATCGTATCGGCGTTGTCCTTATACAGCGCCTTGAGCTGAGACTGCGCCTGCAAAACAAGACAGGCGGAGATCTCGCGGCTGCGGATGGTCGCCATGAGCTTTTCCAGATTGGGTATCTGCCCGATGTTCGCCGCTTCGTCGATCAGACAGCGCACATGCACCGGCAGGCGGCCTTTATACTGGTCGTCCGCTTTTTCACACAGCAGGTTAAATAACTGGCTGTAAATCATAGAAATGAGGAAATTGAAGGTGCTGTCGGTATCGCTCATGATAAGAAACAGCGCCGTCTTTTTGAAGCTTCCATCCTTGGCATCCGGGTTGTCGTATATCTTGTCTCCCAGCGTGTCCAGCTCCAGTTCGTCATACATGGTGATCTCCCGCAGCTCCGCAATATCAAAGGGAGCAAGGCGTGCGCCGCAGCTAATATTGATACTCTTAGCTGTCTTGCCTGCGGCTAATTTGTACTTTTTATATTGCCGCACCGCGAAGTGGTTGGGCTTGTCCTTTTCCAGCTCCTTGAACGCGATATCCACAGGATTTTCAAAGGCTTCATCGTCCTCGCGGACTTCCATGGCGTTGACCAGCTCGATGAGCGTGGCAAAGTTCTGCTCTTCTTCGGGCGCTTCATAATGGATGTAGCCAATCAGGGCACAGTACAAAAGCGTCTCTGCCTTCACCCAGAAATCGTCGCCGGATTTGCCGTCTCCCTTGGTATTGCAGATCAAGGTGTTGACCAGTTTCAAAATATCCTTTTCCGAGTGGATGTAGGCGAAGGGGTTATAGTGCATACTCTTGGAAAAGTTGATGGTATTGAATATCTTGATGCGGTAATTGTTCCTCTCCAACAGCCTGCCGCACTCGACCACGATGCTGCCCTTCGGGTCAGTGACAACGAATGAAACCGGATAGTCTTTCGATTGACATTGCATGAGATTGGGTTTAATGAAAAAGCGCGTCTTGCCGCTGCCGGAGCCGCCGATGACCAGCACGTTTTTATTCCGCGCCGTCCGCGGATCTTTTGGGCGGTTGTTCATGGTCAAGCTCTCAGTCTGGGTGAGGATGATGTTGTTCTCGAATACCGGGTCGATATACGGCGCGATGTCCTCATGCGTGCCCCAGCGGGCGCTGCCGTACTCCATATTCTTGCGAAACTTCTTTGCGTTCTTGCCTTTGACGTAGACCGCCAACCGGAGCGCGGCGGCGATCAGGAGGCCGACCAGCAGATCGGCGGGGTGGAAGCTCGGAAGCAGACTTTCAAAAGCCAGCCGGAAGCCATCCAGAATATGCAGCGCTTTTTGTGAGAAGTCCAGCCCCGGAGCAAGCCTTGCAGCCTGTCCACACTTGGTGCCCAGCAGAGCGAACAGAAGATACGGGAGATTGGGGAGAATGATTTTCTTGATGTTTACAGGCTTTTTCATAGCTCCAGCCCCTTATCCTTGTGTTTGACCGCAGGCTTGATGATGTCCTTTGCAGCCTGAATATCATGCAGATGCTGGATGAGGGAGGGCTTCTGCCGCTTCCTTGCCGTATTGCGGGTATATTCCTCAAAGGCCGCTGTGAGGGCATCCGCGTCCCGCGCCTTGAAGAACACCATGTACTTGGGTGGCGAGAGGGTCTTGTCCTTTTTTACGGCGTAGTCCACTCCGTATTTCCGCGCCACACGGTCAAAATCCTTGATGTTTTTATCGCTGATCTCGATATTGGCAACGCCCTGATTCTGACCGACAAGCTGCTTGACCGTCTGCTTGCCGGTGGGCTTTACGGGGCCAGCCCGCTTTTTCTCTGCAATTTTTGCTTTCTGGTGTGCCAGGAACTTCGCAACCGCCGCCTTGAGCACCCGTCCGGTGAGCTTCGTTGCGCTGATTACAAGGGTCACTGTCCTGTTTTCAACCTCTTCCTGCAATTATGAACGCCTCCTTCCGTGATGATCGCAGTATGCACTGGCGCACAGCTTACAGCGCAATGGCCGGGATCGTTTCGTCTCCGCGACGGAGCTGTACGGTGCGTTCTTCAAAAAGCCGCCGCACCAGACCGGCATCCCCCGAAGATACATCCCACAGCTCATCATCGAGGCAGTAGAACACAATGGCGGGGCCGGTCAGGTACGTTTCGCCGCTGAGGGTCACGACTGCTTTTTTCTCGTAGGCCATGTACAGATCAAACGTCGGCACCTGCCGCACATGCGTGCAGCGGAAGCCGGTCTTGATGAGCGCGTCCAGCAGACGCATGGATGTGGCTTTCTGGCCGGGTACAGCCAGCAGAACCGAAACATTGCTTTCATCGTATTCTTCATCATTCGGGGTAAGCTGAAAGCCGGAGACCGGCGCATAGCCATCGCTTTTGAGCCTGACCCTGCGAGGAATTTTCTTGTGCGGGAGAATGATGTTTACGTCTCCTGTGATATTTACCGTAAAGTTTTCCATGATGTAATCCTTTCTCAGCGCTCGCTCTGGCGCTGCCGCTTTTTCTGCCACTGTTCCAGCAGCTTGATAATGACCTGTTCCATTTGCTGCGGCGTGTAATTCCTGGGGAAGTATTTTCGGAGCGTGTCGCTTTTCAGCGTGACGCGATCCAGCTCGTCCTTTTTCTCTTCGGACATGACCTTGTACATGGCGTCCTGCGTACATTTGCCCTCGCGGCTGAGCTTTTTCAGCCGCTGCGCCTGCGAGAGTGAAGGGGTATTCTGGGAATACGCCATCGCATCCAAAACGCCCTTCTGCTCGTCCTTGCTGAGATAAGAAATCTCAACAGCGGGATTAAATGCAAGTTCGTTTTTGTCCACCATCGTTTGTAGCTCCGGCACAAGCTCTGTCAGCCGCACAAAGCGGCGCACCTGATTTTTGCTCTCACCGGTCTGCTGGGCAATAATTTCTGCTGTTTCCAACTTCCGCCCAACTTGGGTGGAAGTTAAATCTGTCCGCTGTCCCTGGTGTTTCAGCGCCTCCATTTTCATCTTGTACGCCTGTGCGCGCTCCATGGGAGAGATATTTTCGCGCTGCAAATTGGTATCCACCAACAAGATCACCGCCTCATCGTCAGTCAGATCGCGGACAATAGCCGGGATCGTGTCCTTCCCGGCAAGGCCGCTTGCGTGCAAGCGCCGGTGTCCGGCGACCATCTCATAGCCGCCTCCGGGGTCTGGCCGGATGATGGTAGGATTGAGCACGCCGAACTGCATGATGCTGTCTACAGTCTCCTGCATGAGCACATCGTCCACCACCTTGAACGGGTGATCCTTGAAGGGGTGGATATCCGAAATGCGTATTTGCTGCACCTGTTCCGGCTGGGTGCTCTGTGGGTCCTTTGGCTCTGTCTTCTTTGGCATGGCGTTCACCTCCGTAACATGCAAAAAGCCGCAGGCCATATAAGCCAGCGGCGTCTAAATACGTCCTTCCGCCATATCGTGCTGAACCAGCGCTGCATAGTAGCTGCTTATGGTGAGCGAAGCATTATACAGCGTCGCCAGCAGATATTGACGGATGTTTTTGATTTTTGTGGTGTTCTCCTTCATGCAGCTCACGACGAAGCGGATATGCTCACTGTCCAGCTTCAAAAACCGGCTCCTGACCACCTCCGCAGGCTTGTCGTCGCCAGAGATGCGCACGGTCTCTTTTGTGGTACAAACCGTATCCACGATTAGCTCCAGAATTTCCTCAACGATCTCCTTGTCATACGGCAAGTCCACCAGCAGAACGTCATAGCTGATATTCTCCATAACAAGTTCTCTGTACTGCGCTCTTCGCTCCGCATCGTTTCCTTTCGGTTCCCGCTTTTGATTGCCTCCGATCGAAGTGAAGGGAAGAGACTCAGTATCGTTAAAATCAGTATTGTTCTTCTCAGTATTACTACATTTTGATTTTGGAAATTCTTGAGTTTCGATTTTCAAAAGTCCAGAATTTTGATTTTCACCATTCTTGAATTTTGATTCCGGCGCAGCAACGAAGTTCTTGACGTAAATGAGATTGGGCTTGCCGAGACCCTGCCGCTTGCGCTCGATAAGCCCACATTTCTCATCCAGTTCATTCAGCAGCTTCATGGCCTTCTGCGAAGCGCAGGAAAGCGCGTCCATGATATCCTCCACGGTATAAACGATGTACACACGCCCCTCCTGATCCAGCCAGCCGTTCCTGGCCGACAAGCTCATGCGGTCAAGGAGCAGGCCGTAGAGGATTTTTGCCTCTGCCGAAATGTCCTTGAACCTACTGTCTGTGAACAGCACCTTGGGGATGCGGTAGAAGGAAAACTGTTCTGCCTGATCCCCGTAGTAATAGTCCAGTGTCATGTATCTTCACGCCCTTTCCAAAGGCCCATAGAGCGCAGCAGCTCTTTTGTACACCAGCCGATGCAGGGAGACGCCCGCCCATACGGACAGCCGTCGCACTCGCTGACGGCGGCAGGCGGCTTCTGCGCCGAAATATAATAGCAGCCGGTTTTTCCACGGTAGGTGCAGCCCTCCGTCTGCTTCCAGAAATAGCAGTACCGGCAGTCTTTCGGTTTGTCCTCTGTATGTCCGTTCATTGCTTTCGCCTCCATTCCCGCCCATACCGGGCAACAAAAAAGCACACCCTCCGGCTCCGTCATGGAGCAAGTGGGTGTGCTATGTAATACCGAGCGTCCCTGCCATGTTGCTGCGTCAGGGCATGAAAAAAGCGCGTCTGCCGACCCAAGCGCCACTTTGGGTAAACAGACGCACTATGTTCTATTCGCAGATTTTATGTAAAAAGGATCATAAAGCGTCGAATTTCTGGCACTTTTTGAGTCTTAATGTTTTTAGTCCTATTATTACAGCCGCGTCTGCATAGATCCCCGCCATTTCCCAATCCGGGCTATCCTGGATCTTCTGGGTATAGTAGCTCTTTTGAGCCTCATAGCTGTTGAGCTGCTCCTCACTGTCGGTGGAGACGCGGCAGTATGCCGCTACACGCATTTTGCCGTCTTGCGCTTTACGGAGGGTCTCCGGTGCCTTGGTTGCAGGGATCACCCGCACCCGGCGTTCCAAAGTTGTCGCCGTTGTTTCCATGTATCATTCGTCCTTTCCCTTCATTTCGTCATCCAAAAATGTAAGCCTTACCGCGCCGTCCGGTGTGATGGTGATATGAGAAACCGCCCGGTGAAAGCGGCGCCAGTTCACTTTCGTCAGGCGGTCAGAATTTTCGTATCCACAAATGGTGTCCGGGCAACAGTCGTATCGTGCGGCTGCCCCCTGTAAGATCAGCATCATGACTGCTTCTGGGGACTCCGGCTGCTCCAAGCCTCGATTGATGACATTGTTCAGTCGGATGACCTCAGCAGAGGGCGTATATCTCAACAGCATTCCCATCTATGATACGCATGAACATCTCGCGCCCTGCGAGGCGGCAAGAGAAAAGGAAACTGATATCTTGCGTGAATATCTAAGGCATTATATGGCTTCCAGTGTGATTTCGGCAGGTCTGTCCCAAAAAGATTTTCTTTATGTGCGTGATGCGTCGAAGCCACTCATGGAGCGCTGGAATATGGTGGAGCCGTACTGGGAATATAACAGACATACCGGGTATGGGCAGGCCGTTGATATCAGTGTGAAAAAACTCTACGGTTATAGTATCCTGCCTGTGCGAGTCATTCGTTTGTTATTGAGCATGGAGATGTATAAGACGACTTTCCATTCATGCGGGATATTTCCCTCTCCGAAAATAGCGGATGCGCCGCTCGGCCCTGCCGTCGTGCGCGAGCGCTTGAGCAAAATACTGGAGCTGGCAGTCTCTGAACACGTCTGCTTCCACAATCTGCGCCACACCTTTGCCACGACGTTGCTCGAATACGGTATGGATGTAAAAACGCTCTCAACCATTATCGATCACAATTCCGTGGCAACAACGCTGAACATTTACGCACACATCACCGACGATATGCGGGTAAAAACGGCGGTAGACTTTGACCACGGCATTGCAAAGAGGGAACAAATCATGCCTCCTGTTCGAAAACTTGCGTTGGAGAATATGACGACCTTTACCGCGGTGAAAGCAGGGGACCGGTTGCGTCAGTCAGCTCGGTGAACACCGCTGAGGAGGCAAATATTCCCCAAGAGGACCGGACGGCAAAAAGCGCAGTGGCAACGTCTACGCCCATACCCGCGAGGAATGCGAGGAAAAGCTGAAAGACCTCGTTCAGAAAATGAAAGCGGAACTTGCGGCAGAACGGGAGCGGGCAGGGCGGACATTCTGATCCTGACGGACAGAAGACGACCACAGAACACCGAATCCTGTGGCCCCAAATTTATAAAGAAAATTCAAACATACGAAAAATTACGAAATGTAGAAAAGCGGTCGGAAATTGCATGACTTCCAACCGCTTTTGTGTGCTTTTATACAGCACGCTCCTGTTTGTATTATTTGCAATCTGCCCAGCGCGGGTGATCATATACGTTCTTGTCCACCACGTATGGCCATTGTTCCCCGCGGCAAACCGCGAGGCATCCCTCCACGCACATGGTCGCCATCTGAATGACCGCTTCCCGCGTCTGGGCGGCGGCGTGCGGCGTGACCAGAAGATTGGGCGCCTGGAGCAGAGGGTCATCCACACGCAGAGGCTCGCTGCAAAAGACATCCAGCCCTGCGGCCGTAATTTGGCCGGACGTCAGGGCTTGCAGCAGATCCGCCTCGTTGACGATCCCACCGCGGCTGGTATTGATAAGGAGCGCAGTCTTTTTCATCAGGGCCAGCTCGGATGCGCAGATCAGATTTCGGGTGGCCTCCACCAGCGGCATATGCACGGAGACGATATCTGATGTGCGCAGAAGGTCTTCTTTGTTCTGGCAATATTCGACCCCCCACGACTGTATCTGTTCTTTTGAGAAGAAACTATCAAAGCCGATGACCTTCATGCCGATGCCCAGGCAGATCTTCGCGGTTTCGCGACCGATCGGACCAAGACCGATAATGCCGACAGTCTTGCCTTCCCATTGGAAGGCTTTATGTGCATCCCGTATGCTCCAGTGACCCTGCAGGGTCTCGTTATTTGCCTCGACAAGATTTTTGGACAGCGACAGCATCATGGCAACGGTATGCTCCGCAACGGATCGCCCGTTTGCGCCCGGAGTGACCACAACGGGAATGCCCAGCTTTGTTGCCTGCGTAACGTCTACAGAATCATACCCGATGCCGGGCCGCCCGATGACCTTCAGCTGTGGGCAGCAGGCCAGAGCGGCTGCATCACACTTTCCGATGCGGACGATCAGGGCATCCGCATCCTGCATCAGCTGGGGATAGTGATTGGGATCTCCGTCATCAGCGCTGATATAGTCAACGTGTGCCTGATCTAAAAGTGCCAATCCCTCGGCACAAAGGGACTGCGTCATTACAAATTTCATAGGTATTTCCGTCCTTCTTATGATACTTCCATAGAGAAAACGCGTGCCGGATTATGGACCAGCATCATCTCCAGCGCAGATGCGGAGATCCCCTGCTGAAGCAGCATGGGGGCGAAATCCGCAAACAGATAGGATAAGCCGTTGGCGATCCCTTCCGGTGCCATATAAGCCGCCAACGCTTCCTGCCGGCCGCCGTCCATACCCAGCAGAAGCTGCTGTTCATAACCGGCATCCACCAGCTGCTTTAGGATCTCCGCAAGCGCCTGATCAGAACGCAGGTGGGGCTTGTTTGCCTCTTCGATGCAGAGAACTGCGCCGCGGTCCAGTAGTTTTTTATAGTACACCAAGTTCGGATCGCGCTGGACGTGGCAAAGGACGGTCTTTTCCAAATCAGCACCTGCCGCAGCCAGTATATCCAGTATCTGTGGCCCCATCGTCCCATTTTCAGTATGAATAGAGATGGCACACCCCGTTTCCCGCTGCGTCATGGCCGCGATTCGGAGCGCTTTCTGCTCCAGGTGTGTGATCAGCCTATAACTTGTTCCTGCCTTGATCAGTCCGGCTTTGTAGGCGGTACGCTCCACGACAGGACCGTTATAGCTGTGCAGATCCATTCCGTCTGTGATCTCCAGGCACATCAGCGCGGCGATCTTTTTCTCATCCACCGTGGCCAGAAAAGATACTCTGGGATCATAGTTCTCCGCCTTGTGAAAGCCAGTGACCATGACCAGATTTCCCTGTCCGCGGTAAGCCTCCGCTATCTCTGCCATTTTTCCGACATTTCTGCCGCAGCCGATAGGGTCCATACAAACCATGGTCTTCCCACCGGATGCGAGAAATGCGCCGAACTCCCGCTTTGCTGCGGCAGTGTCGTCCATTAAAAACATAGGGTTGCGCACGACCTCTGGTCCGCCGCTGCGGATCAGATGGTCGTGCGAGTCCGTTTTTCCAATCTCAGATGCCGGAATATCTCCCAGAACCGTTCGAATGATTTTCATAACCGTTTGTATTCCTCAACTAAAAAACTTCTGCATGTTCGTTTCATCCGCTAACTCCCGCGGGAGTGTCAGCATCTCCGCGTTTGTGCCATACAAGCAGAGTGCCGTTCGCGAGGCTCGTTTCGCCGCAAATGTAGGCTTTTCCATGGTCAGCACCGAACCGCGCTGAAGCAGGGTCAGCTTCTCTGCCTGCACGAAAAGTGTACACTGTGCATCCTGCGAGGCTTGGCCCAGCGCTGTAGCTGTTATGCGGCGTACCGCAGGCGTAAAACACAGCAGGAACTGCCGACTCAAAAAGTAGCCCAGCAGGAAAAAGCCCGCTCCGAGATATATGTTGCCACCCAGGAGCAGGACCCCTAAGCCGTATAGCCCAATCAGCAGGCGGATCAGCGTACCGCCCCGCCAGGCGCGGACTGTTGTATAATAGAGCCGATGGCCAGTGACCTGACGCTCCAGCGTGGCGGCATCGTCCGGCCATGAAAAGACCTGCTGAATGGGAGCTTCCTTTTCCAGATCGTGGCGGAGCTTTTCTGCCAGCTCCGCCAACTCCTGTCGCTGGCAGTCCGCGGCAAACCGCAGCAGCAGATCATCCAGATGTGTCTCCTGCACTACCTGAATGGGAATGGCGTCGAAAATGACACCATCAGCCACCAGTGCAGCACAGCTTTTCAGCGGGATAATACTCTGTATGGCAGAGCCGGATACGCTTTTCGTCTGGGTCCCATAGCGGCAAAGCAGACTCGGTCCCGCCGTATACAGATGGTGCGGGCCCAGATAGCCATCGTCCAGCTGTTTCAGGTATCCGCCGACGGTTCGTTTTGCCTGCAACCGCGTGAAAAACATCCGAAAGGCCCCGCGACCCGCTGCTGCTGCAGCGGCAGCGAAGAGCAGGATGCGCAGCACAATAGAATAGTCCCGTTCCAGCAGCAGGAAAAGAATGGCAGCTATCAGGAACCCTACATTGAGCCCCCAGAACTTTAACTGCTGAGACGGTGTGCGGTTTTTCAACCGTATCTGCAATTCGATGAGGTCTTCGTAGATATCCGCCGTGACCGTATAACGGCAGTTGACCATAGCAGCCTCCTGTAAATCATCAGCCTTTGCGCGCCTTTTGCCTGCATCGAAGCATCTTGAACAGAGGCAGCAGCAAAAATGTCACTGCAACGATCATGAAAACGCAGGAGATCGGGCGTGTAAATACATCCAGGAACATTCCAGAGGATGCGATCATCGCAGAGCGGAAGTACTTCTCAATCATGGGGCCGAGAATAAAGCCGAGGATGATGGGCGTCATGTCCACGCCCAGTTGCTCCAACACATAGGCAACGACACCAAAGAGCATCATCATCCAGACATCAAACATCCGATTATTTAGGGCAAGTACGCCCATGACACAGAACATCAAGATCGCCGGGAACAGGAAGGAGAATTTCACATCGATGGCGCGGATAAACAGCTTCAGGAGGCCAAGCTCCATGATATACATGACAAAATTTGCCAATGCGTAGGTGACCATGATCGTACCTATGATGTCAGGATTCTGCGTAAACAGCAGCGGGCCGGCCTGAAGCCCATGTATCGTCAGGCCACCCAGCAGGGCGGAGGTCGTCAGATCGCCGGGAATGCCCATCGTTACCAGCGGGATTAATGCGCCGCCATTGACGGCGTTGTTGCTGGTTTCAGATGCGCAGATGCCCTCGGGAGAGCCGTGTCCAAAGCGCTCTGGGTGCTTGGACACCGATTTTGACTGATTGTAGGTGATCATCGTCGCAGCATTCTGGCCGATGCCGGGCAGGATGCCTATGCCGGTGCCGATGAGGCAGCCCAGTGCGATGGGCTTTGCACAACCCTTCATTTCCTTCAGGTGCGGCAGAAAGCTGGTCTTCTGCATACTGATGTGCATTCTCGGCTCTTTCAGATCCACAGATTGATGCAGGATCTCGCGGATCGCGAACAGACCCATCATCAGCGCTGTGGACTGGATGCCGCCCTGCAGCTGCCAGTTGCCAAAGTCGAGCCGGCTCACGCCGGAAACAGCGTCAATGCCGACACATCCCAACAGAAGTCCCAGCAGTGCGCCGATCAGGCCTTTGACCACGTCCTCACAAGACATGGTGATCACGACGGCCAAACCAAGAATGCAGACTGCGAAGTACTCCCAACTGCCGAACGCCAGCACGACCTTAGCCAACTGCGGTGCGATCAGGATCAGTGCCAGCGCAGAGGCGGTACCGCCAATGAGACTGGCAAACACGCCAATCGTCAGTGCCTCGCCAGGCCTTCCCGCTTTTGTCATGGGGTATCCGTCGTAGCAGGTGAAGATCGAGGACGGTGTGCCGGGTATGTTGATCAGCGTTGCTGTGATCAGGCCGCCGCTGATGCCGCCTACGTAGATGGCAATTAGAAGTGTCAGGCCTTGATGCGCGGTCATTGTGTAGGTGATGGGGATCATAAGCGCCACGCCTAGTGTTGCCGTAAGACCGGGGATACATCCGAAGATGATCCCCATCAACACGCCGAACAGCAGTACCACAAAGCACATGGGATCAGAGAGCATTGCACCGATCCCTGCTGTAATTACTTCCATATGCGTACTCCTCTTTGCATGATCATAGTCCAGTGCGGAGAGCCGTCATAACAACGGCTCTCCGCAGACGGGAATGTGTAGTGCCGATCAGTTCGCGTTCAGGATCTCCTGGAACACCGGAGCCAGCTCTTCGGCCCAGGCCTCGATCTTGGGCTGCATCTCACTGCCGCGGACAAAGTTGATCTCCCAACCGTAGCCCTCGACCAGTGTTGCAAATTCCTCGGTTTTGGTCACTTCCTCGATGGCGTCTGCCAGCAGATCCAACACCTCCTGGCTGGTGCCGGCGGGCGCATAGTAGCCGCGGGGCTTGGTGGTGGTGATGTCAATACCCAGTTCCTTGCTGCAGGGCGTATCGGGCAGCGCCTTGGCGCGATCCTCACCGAAGACGACCAGACCATAGAAATCGCCGGAAGCCACGTAGCTCTTCGTATCGGAAACGGACATGGTCAACAGCTGGATCTGGTTGCCCAGAAGTGCCGTATTGGCGGCGGAACCGCCATCAAAGGGGACGACGGTAATATCGTTCTCAATGCCAAGAGCCTTCATCAGGCGCAGCGTATCGGCATAGTTCACCGTGTTGACGCCAGTGGTACCCAGCTTTACCTCGCCCGGATGCTCTTTTGCATAGGCAGCCATCTCGTCCAGACTCGTCCAGCCGGTGGTCGTGTTGGTCATGACCACACCGTAGTCATTCACCACGCAGCAGATCAGCTCCATTTCCTTATAGAGTTCCTCGGTGGTGGAGCCGCTCAACGTGAAGCCCACCACGTCCATGGGGTTGTGCGCAAGGATAGTGTAGCCGTCCGGATCCGATTTCGCGGCCTGCAGGCAACCAGTATAGCCGCTGGCACCTTCTACGTTGACAGCCACCATGTTGACATTATTGGGCAAGGAGATGTACTTCATGATGGTGCGCGTAAGGACATCGGAGCCGCCGCCTGCGGCGTAGGGAACAATACAAGTGATGGGGCCGCTGGGATAATCAGCAGAGGTGTTATCGCTGGGGACGTTCTGGGCTCCGCAGGCAACCAGACTGAACGTCATCACTGCGGCAAGGAGCAGGCCAAAAAACTTTTTCATACTTTCCTCCTGTTTTCTTCTGATTTTTGTTTTACTATTTTGTTCGCAGACATCTGCGAGAGGGTACGATTACGGCAGGCGGACGCCTAGGAGCTTCGCAAAGACCAGCCACAGCACGGCCACCATGCATCCGGTGTAGACCACGTCAATGACGGCATACTTCGTCAACTCCTTTTTTGAGTAATCCTTCAGCTTCTTGTTATTTTCCTTGTACACATACAGGCCGTTAAGGAACAGAAGGATCACAGCGGTGCAGATGTAGAAACCTGCCACAGGCAGCAAAGCACAGTACAGTAGCAACGCGGCCACCGTCATGATGACGGTGCTGTTGATTGTAAAATGAAATCCTGATGTCTGCTGGGACTTCCTTCCCAGGTTCAGGGAGCGGATCAACAGCGCAAGTGAGGCTGCTGCCAGAAACAGCGCCAGCATCCGGATATACACATCCGGCCGCGTAAAATATCCACCCATCGAGACAGATGGGATGTTGGATGTAATGTTCGGGTAGAGCAGCAGAAACAGGCTCAGTGCCAGCATCAGCACAGCCAGGACGAAGTCGTTTGCATTTTTAATCAATTTTTTCATACATATACTCCCGCAGCCGGCCGATTACATCGCATCCCGGTATTTGTCCATGAGCGCGTCTATCTGTGCCATTTCGCTCTGCGTGATGGGTTCCGTGGGAAGAATGGACCGATAGCTCATGGGGCATACCTTGCTCATGGCATATTTGGTGGACGACGTCTGACTTTTTGCCATCGGATAAAGCGTGCAGACATCCGATAGCAACTCATTCCACTTCATGGTTTCCGCGATGTTACCAGCCTTGCCGAACTGATAGACCTTCAGGTGGACCTTCGGGAATACCGGCGCCAGCGACGGGACAAAGCCGTCTGCGCCCAGCAGCATGCTGGCTGCGGCAAGGTTTGTAGAGCCCTGGTGCAGGATGAAATCGGAGTCCTTGAAATGGCGGAGCAGCTTCTGGAATCCCGGGAAATTACCGGATGTATCCTTGCAGCCGATCACCCTACTGTCCAACTCCGCAATGCGGATGATGGTCTCCGGCGTGAGATTCAGTCCAGTGAACATGGGGATATTGTAGATCATCAGCTTGACCTTCGTATGGCGCAGGATCTCCTCGAAATGCCGGACTGTCTCGTCCTGTGTCGCGTGGCGTGCATAGAATACCGGCGTTACGACGGCCACGTCACCACCCATGTCCTCCAGCGCCTTGATATTGTCGATGACCCGCTGGGTACTGCTGTCCATCACACCGCTCATGACCGGGTAATCCGGTCCGGCCTCGTCCAGAACGATGCGGATCGCGCGGTTGCGCTCAGCCTGTGTCAAAGCCATGCACTCTCCGTTGGAGCCTGCAACGAACACACCATGAAGCCCCACATCTTTGCAGCGTCTTACGATTCCGCGCAGGGCAGCCTCATCTACCCGCTCAAATTTGTCAACGGGCGTTACGATGGGAGGTACAACTCCCACATAGCGATCTTTTGCCATATAGCCTCTCTTGCCCTCCTTATGATCTTACTCTTTTTTGATATATTCTACTGCGCGGCTCAATGCCTTGCAATCGCCAAACGCGCCGGACTTCGTTACGACCGGAAGCCCAGCCGCGTTGCCATCACCAAATATCCCGGCAGGCATTCCGGGCGTGACCTCGTCCCACAAACAGATACGATGCACGTTGAGCGCCTGACATATACTCAGTGCCGTGTCGCCGCCGACAAGGATCATAGCATCATAAAGGCGGTCATCCTGCGCCCTAACTACCGCTCCCAAGCTGCCTGCAAGATGAAGCGCCGCCTTTCGCTGCTCCGGTGTAGTCTCGCTTTCAGCAGCCTCTCCTTTAGATGCTGCGTGCAGCAGATAGTCGAAGGTGAGCACCACGCCCGGACCGTCACCGTGCAGCGCCGCAGCGGTCGCCCTGCAGGCATTGCTTATCTCCTCAGCCTTGTCTTCCGCGCGGTTCAGCGCAGCAACGCGGAGGGGAACGATCTGAAAGCCTTTCTGACTGAGCTGCCTGATTTGAGCAGCTGTCTCCATTTTCATGGATCCTGTTACAACGAAGATCTTTCCTACGCCGTTCCACGGCGCACTTTTGGGCGCGTCATCCTGCGGGACAGGCAGTTCCCGTGCAAGCCCAGCAGAGCCGCAGTACAGGATACCCGGGATATCCCGGCAAACATCCGCAATGCGCCGGAGCGTTTCCTGATCTTCTGCATCGAAGAGGGCCACCTCCGTCTGCGGCGAAAACAGCATATCTCTTACCGTCGCCGTGTCCTGAAGCATTTCCTTTGCGATCGGCCGAACCGGAAAGCGGGATTCCCTGTGCCACCGCTGTAGTAGATCCTGAGATGAGCCGTCCGGCAAATGCAGGACTCCCTCCCTGACAATGCGGCCTTCCTGAGGAAAGCTGGGTGTCACGATCGCTTTCCTGCAGCCAGATGCTTCCAGCGCTGCATCGATCTCCTGCACCGGATTCCCACGCATCATGGAATCGATTTTTTTATACAGGATATCCTGCGGAGACAGTGACAGCCTGTGGACCGCCCGCAGTGTTTTTTCATACGCTTCTGAGCCGGACAGCTCTCTTGAGCTGTTGTTGATGGAGACTGCCCCTGCACAAGAATCGCCGCGCAGCTCACAGTCATCCGCACTTACGATCACACTGGTTTGAATCCCATATTTGCGGAACTGGATCCCGGTGTCCATCGCACCGGTAAGATCATCAGCCAATACTATGTACATGCTGTGTCCTCTCATTGTTTTACCGTCGAACGATAGGCGGCAAAGCGGATCGCATAGTCAATGGCATTCACCAGACTCAATTCATTTGCGTAGCCCTGTCCGGCGTGGCCAAAGCCTGTTCCGTGATCCACCGAGGTACGGATGATCGGAAGGCCCAGTGTGACGTTCACACCGGCCACCGCATCCCATTTACCAGCCTCCCTGTTATACACAAAGCCTTTTACCTTCAGTGGGATGTGGCCCTGATCATGGTACATGCAGACAACGATATCGTACCACCCACCGATCGCCTTACTGAACACCGTGTCTGCTGGCGTGGGTTTTCCGTCTGGAATGCAGATGCCCTCGGCCAGCGCCGCATTGATCGCCGGTTGGATCTCATCTATTTCCTCCCGGCCGAACAGGCCATCCTCACCACAATGGGGATTCAGACCCGCAACAGCGACTTTGGGGGACTGGATTCCCAAGGATCTGCACCCATCGTTGGCGATGCGGATGCAATCCAGCACGCGGTCTTTCTTCACCCTGTCGCAAGCCTCCCGCAACGAGACGTGCGTGGAAACGTGCACCACCCGCAGATTTTCGTGGGCCAGCATCATGGTGTACTTTTCAGTGCCTGTAAAATGGGCGTAAATCTCCGTATGCCCGCTGAAATGATGCCCCGCCATGTTGATAGCCTCTTTGCTCAGCGCATTGGTGACAGTGGCATCCACCTGACCTTCCATGGCCAGCTCAATGACCTTTTTTACATACTGAAAAGCCGCTTCGCCACCCAGCGGGCAGGCGATTCCGAACTTTCTGTCAGAAATGTCGGTCACAATGCCTAAGTCATATACATCGATGCTGCCGAAAGTAAAGAGTGCTTCGTCTACTGAATGAACAAGGTGCACCGCGAGCGTCCCCTTTTTCACAACACCAATCCGTTCTGCCGTTTCCAGCGCGTACTGCATGCAGGCGGCATCACCGATGACGATGGGGCGGCACTTCCGATATAGCTCTGGATCGGATAGGGCCTTTATCGTGATTTCAGGGCCATTTCCGCAAGGATCGCCCATGGTAACTCCAATAATGGGTCGTTTTGTCATTTTTCATCCTCCGGCAGAACAGAGAGGTATATGTTCCGGATCTCCTCTATCGTCAATTCTTTTCTGTTATTATCCAGGAGACGCCGCTGCTGGCCACCGGCCTCCACTAAAAAGTCCAGGTCACTGCCTTTGACGCCGTACTGTTTCAAATTTGTCGGGATGTCCGTGTCGCGGATGACCTGCTCAATAGCATGGAGCAGATACAGTGATCGCTGTTCTATGGTTCCCGTGCGCTGTTCAGGAAATACAGTGTCACAGAGCTGTGCCATTTCCTGTGCACAGGCACTGCGGTTCACCTTCATGACAGGGCTAAACAGAATGGCATTGGAAATGCCGTGGGCAATATGAAACTTTCCGCCCAGCGGATAGGACAACGCGTGAACGGCCGTTGTCCCGCTGGCGGTAATGGCGATCCCGCCATAATAGGCTGCCAGCAGCATGGCTTTCTTGGCATCCATGTCCTCCGGATCGCGGTAAGCTTTCACGATGTTGTGGAAAATCAGGCGCGCGCCTTCCCTTGCATAGAGGTCACTGAGAGGAGTGGCCTTCAAAGATGTGTAGCACTCCACAGCATGGGCCAGCGCATCCACTCCTGTAGCAGCTACGATAGCAGGCGGCAGATGGCGGATCATTTCAGGGTCCAGAATAGCATAATCAGGGATCATTTCGTCATTGACGATTCCTTTTTTTACGCTTTCCTCTGGAATGGCAACGATCGCGTTGCAGGTGGCCTCCGAGCCGGTCCCGCAGGTGGTCGGCAGAAACACTGTTTTGATCTGCTTATGGGCCAACGCGGGATCACGCAGAAGGTCCTTTATGGAATACGGAGCATTTTTCAATACGGAGCAGAGCTTTGCTGTGTCCATTACGCTGCCACCGCCGACGGCGACGATCATGTCACATTGCAGGTCTTCAATGGTCTGGACTACGTCCTCAACATCCAGATAGCTGGGCTCCCGCTTAATATCCGTGTACAGGTGATACGCAGCACCGTTCAACTGCTCCAGTACGCGGGTGCATAAGCCTGTATCATAAACGCCGCGGTCTGTCAAAACAATGACTTTTTTGGCATTTTCTTTTTCTAAAATACCACTGATTTTTTCTGTGGCATTTATGCCCAGATATGTGCATCCAGGGGTCTTTACGCTGCATATTGCTTTTGACATAACGATGCTCCTACTTTTAATTTGACATTCGTTGTTCCGAAGTTATAATTATGATTGCATGTATTGTTGCGTTTTACAAGGCGATTTCCCCTACCGCGCGTTTATATGTGAAACGAAATGTAAATAATCTGCAAAGCCAAACTTTTGATGTTTCAAAACGGAACAATTGGAGGCGCCTATGTGTCGAATACTTGCCATCGCTCCCTATGAAAGTATGCGGAATCTGATTGTCAATCTGTGTGCAGACCGCCCCGAGATTCAGCTGACAGCTTTGGTCGGTGACTTGGAGGAGGGCGCCAAGCTGGTGCAGACGATCCCTTCGGAGGATTACGATATTATCATCTCACGAGGTGGCACAGCCGAGATCATCCGCACTGTGACAAGTATTCCGGTCATTGATATTTCTCTGTCCAGCTATGATGTGCTCAGTACGATCCGCCTGGTGGAAAATTATCCGGGCAAGTCTGCCATTGTTGCGTATCCCAGCATCAGCAAGATGGCGCGGCTGATTTGCGGCGTGTTGCAATCTGACATTCCGGTGTATACGTTAGACTCCGCACAGCACCTGCACGGTTTGATACAGTCCTTGAATGCGCAGGGCTTTTCATTGATCATCGGCGATGCAGTTACCACCGCATACGCCCAGCGCTGCTCGCTGGATGCTGTGCTGATCACCTCGGGCATCGAAAGCCTGGAGTCTACGCTGAATGAGGCACTTTACATCTATGAGCTGTTGTCTGTGCAGGGTGCCAAAGAGGGACTGCTCCGAAAAATCACGCAGGGCGGAAATACATACTATGCGATTCTCGACAGCAAAGGCAATTCTTGCTGGGAAAACGCTGCTTTAAAAGAAAAGCATAAGCTGCGGCAGTTTTTCAAAAACTTCATCACAACGGTATCTGCCTTGGAAAATCGAGACTTCTCCCGAAAAATAGGAGGCGAACAGTATGCGATCTCCTACGAATACAGCTATATCCACAATGAAAAATACTATCTGTTTACGGCGCAGCCGCTGCAAACAGATGGCGGCGAATCGCAGATCCTTACCGTCTATACCGCGAATGATATTTCCCCACACTACTTTACCAACTATGCAAACTCCTTTCTGCGCAGCGAAATTGAGCAATACGCTCTTGTCAACATCCCCATCCTCATTATCGGAGAGAGTGGTACGTCGAAAAACAAAGTCGCCAACGCTCTATACAGCAACAGTCCCTATAAGGAATGGCCGCTTTATGTGGTAAACTGCGCCAGGGCCACACCAAAATTCTGGCAGTCCTTCACCAACCAGCCAAATTCTGTCCTGTTTTCCCAGCGGATGACCATCTTCTTCCAGAACGCCGAGTGTTTGAGCGAAAGCCAATGCAGCGCACTCCTGCGGCATATACGCACGAATTCCGGAAATAAATATCTTTTTTCTGTCGTAACGGACGGAAAAACAGCGGATGATATTCCTATCTGCCGATATGCCACCCAGGAGGAGTTCGTCTATCTGTGCCTTCCTCCGCTGCGGGACCGCATTCACGAGATCCCGGCATTAGCGACCCTGTATACCAGCGAATTCAATACACAGCTGACTAAGCAGGTTATCGGTTTTTTGCCGGAAGCGTTGGATGTACTGATGGGTTACTCCTGGCCAGGGAATCTGAATCAGTTCAGGCGCATCGTAAAAGAACTTATCCTGCAGACTGCAGGACCGTATATAACGGCGGATATGGTGCGGAATCTGCTGCGGCAGGAGGGCGCAGGAACATTTTCTGCATCTCCAGCAGAGAGCATCAATATCGACCAGCCGCTGGATGATATTATTTACGACGTGGTCTGCCGACAGCTTGCGCAGAGCAAGCAGAATCAAACAAAAGTCGCTGAAAAACTGGGAATCAGCCGGACTACACTCTGGCGGATCTTGCAGAGGAAGCGGAAGGACTCATAGGTGACCTGAAGGACACACGAAGACTGGAATGACATGCGAAAGCCAACGCCTTGTCTTTTATCACATTAGCCTTGGAGCATAACTGGAACTGTGTGCAATACACCAAAGGCCACCCTGTGCTGAAGATCGGCAGCCGCACCGTGATACCGAGGGACAAGCTGTGCAAGTAGATCGATGCAACACGGTCCAATTTGTTGCCAACCCGCTTTTTCTCATTGAAACGATCATACCGTCAATGTCGGTTTGCGTCAGGTCGGAAAACGACTTCTCTATATCAATGTGCCTGCTGATGGAGTGGAAATGTGCATGGTAGTTTTTGATGGTCGGTTCGGTAAGACCTTTTGCGGTCTGAGCGACCACAAATTCGTCAAATGCCCTTTTCATGGACAGCGTTGTTTGCGGTATGCGTTTTATTTTGCGGTTCATCGTTAGACCTCCTGCGTCCCTGAGTTTAGGTGGGGAACGCAGGAGGTCTAAAATTTTGATGAAAACAAGAAAAAACCCTTGAAATCATTGCGATTCCAAGGGTTTTGGAGCTTGTGGCCGGATTCGAACCGGCGACCTGCTCATTACGAGTGAGCTGCTCTGCCAGCTGAGCCACACAAGCATCAACGCAGATGGTAGTATAGCATACTTCACCGGCGCCGTCAACCGCTTTTCCGGCGAAGAGAGCCTTTTTTCTGCTCCGCCTACTTCCGAAGTGGGTACGTACCGGGAACGACAATACATAATGTAATCGATTGCTGACAACGGCCGCAGATCTTCCGGAAAAGTAAGGAAAACGCCGCTGGCGGTGCGCTGCGCGGCGGCGGGCACTTACGGGAAATCCCCCGCATATTTTCCCGTTCCGGTATACTTTTCACACAAAACAGCACGCCGGCAGCAACCCGGAGGCCTTTACGTTAATTTGACATAATTCTACATGACATAATTTTTACAATGAGTTATCCACAGTTTCCACCACTTTTTCCACACTGCAAAAATCCTTTTAAATACGCTGAATTTTCTTGTTATGGAAGAAAATGTAAGTACCGAAAAACACCTCTTTCACCCGCGAAACACACGCCGTTAGCTTAACATAATGTCATATCATGGAGAAGAACGAAGGATATAGACGTGATGATTTCCATAACACCGCCGACGACGGTTGGTTGACAAAAAGCACCCCCGAAAACGGGGGTGCTTGGTCACAGTAGGGGTGCGCCCAGGTCCATGGTGGCGTAGGCGTTGAGGTCGAGCCCGGCGGTGCGGCCCGCCTGATACTCGTAGTAGCCTTGGGCACCGATCATGGCGCCGTTGTCGCCGCACCACTTCAGCGGGGGGAGAAACAGCCTGACGCCCGCCTTGCCGCAGGCGGCATGCAGGTCGGCGCGGATAACGGAGTTGGCGGCCACGCCGCCGGCGGCCACCAGGGTCCTGCGGCCGGTAAGCTCCAGGGCGCGCATGGCGCGGGGCACCAGTTCCCCGGACACGGCGCGGGCAAAGTCCCGGGCCAGGGCCGGCGCATCCAAAGACTCGCCCTTCTGCTGGGCGTTGTGCGCCAGGTTCACCACAGCGGTCTTCAGGCCGGAAAAACTCATGTCCAACTCTGCCCCAGCCACATGGGCGCTGGGCAGGTCGTACACGCCGCCTGCGGACTGCTGCGCCAGCTGGTCCATAGGCCTGCCGCCGGGGTAGGGGAGCCCCAGCACCCGCGCCGCCTTGTCGAAGCATTCGCCAGCGGCATCGTCACGGGTGGCACCCAGCACGGTCATATCGGTGTAGTCCGCCACATCCACGATCAGCGTATTGCCGCCGGAGATAGCCAGCGCCACGAAGGGCGGCTCCAGCTCCGGAAAGGCCAGATAGTTGGCGGCGATGTGTCCCCGCACATGGTGCACCGGGATCAGGGGCACACCCAGCGCGTAGGCGGCGGATTTGGCAAAGCTGACGCCCACCAGCACCGCGCCGATGAGCCCCGGTGCGTAGGTGACGGCCACGGCATCGATGTCCTTTTTGGCCAGTCCGGCGTCGGCCAACGCCTTGTCCGTCAGGGCAGCGATGGCCTGTACATGCTTGCGGGAGGCGATTTCCGGCACCACGCCGCCATAGAGGGCGTGCATATCCGCCTGGGACAATATGGCGTCGGACAGCAGCGTCCGCCCGTCCCGGACCACGGCCACCGCTGTCTCGTCGCAGGAGGACTCGAAAGCTAATATGTTCATTGCGCCGCCTCCTCCGTGTAGTATTTCGTCAGGATCAGGGCATCCTCCTTGGGTAGGTCGTAATAGTTGCGGCGGCGGCCCACCTCGCGGAAGCCGAAGCCCTGATACAGCGCGATAGCCGCGGTGTTGGAGGGCCGCACCTCCAGCGTCAGGAACGCCAACTGATTGCCGCGGGCAAAGTTGTCGAACACCTGCAAAAGCTGGGCCGCCACGCCCTGCCGGCGACGGGAGGGGTCCACCGCTACATTGGTGATATAGCCCTCGTCGGCGGCTACCAGCAATCCCGCGTAGCCGATAACTTTCTCCGTCTCCGGCTCCAACGCCACCAAAAAGGCCGCGCACTGGTTGTCCAGCTCCTCGGCCAACATCTGCCGGGACCAGGGGCGGGAGAAGCAGGCCAACTCCAGCGCCGCCACGTCGTTCAAATGCTCCGCCGCCATGGGTACGATCTTGATGTGCTTCATTCTGTCGTTTCCTCTATCGTTTCTTCTGTGAACGCCTCCGACTTGATCACATAGCTGTCATCGCTATCTTTGTCATCGGAGAAATCGTTTTCCATAAACCACTTGTACGCCCGCTTGCCGATGAGTCTTGTTTCGGCGAGATCCAGTCCGCCGCCGATCACCGCCCCCACACCGGGGACCATCTTGCCCAGGTTGACAAGCCCTTTTGTGCCGAACTTGGTCACAAGGCGAAAGCCTACGGCCTGATTGATCTTTACCAGCAGCTTGCCGGGGACCTTCTTTACCATCCCTGTGGCCAGCTTAACGCCGAATTTGATGCCGAACTGCTTGACGACCTTGCTGACAGCCACACCGGCCAAGCAGGCGTATACAAACGTCTGAGTCTGGTCGCTGTTCAGGTCGTAGCCTGCCATGTACGCCGTGCAGGCGATCATACGCATCTGCACATACAGCACGCTACCTATGTTGGCCGGAATGGATACCGGCAGTGTGATGAGGCCGCCGAAGCCGGTGATAAAACCGGACGTGGCACATTTCATGACCTGGTTATTGATCATAGCCCGTGCTGCGGCGGGTGGGGTATTCCGCCGCAAATAATCCTCTGCCATCTCGGCTACGGACGGACTGACGTGGGGAATACCGTGCATCGCCTTTTCATAGCAGCTGTCCAGCAGCTTCATCATATCCTCCGGGGAAATGCGCTTCGTATTGTTGCTCATACGTCGACCTCCTGTATGTTCTCATAAAAAGGCTTGCGATTTCCGCGCTTTATCCCTTCGCCTCCAGCCAGTTTTTTCCGCAGTGGGCGTCCACCGTCAGGGGAACGGACAGCACGGCGGCGTGTTCCATCTCCTCCGTGAGGATGCGCTTCACCTGCGCCTGCTCCTCCGCCGGGCACTCGGCGATCAGCTCGTCGTGGACCTGCATCAGCAGCTGGGCACGCAGGCCCTCCCGCTTCAGCCGGTCATGCACACGCACCATCGCCAGCTTCATGATATCGGCGGCGCTGCCCTGCACCGGCATATTCAGCGCCACCCGCTTGCCGAATTCCCGCAGGTTGAAATTGCTGCTCTTCAGCTCCGGCAGGGGGCGGCGGCGGTGCATCATGGTCTGTACGTAGCCGTCCTGCTCCGCCTGCGCCACTACGTCGGTCATATACTGCCGCAGGGTACTGTACGTCTCGAAATAGCGGTCCATGTATGCCTTGGCCTCCGCCACGGTGACGCCGATGTCCTGGGCCAGTGCAAAGGCGGAAATGCCGTACACAATACCGAAATTCACTGCCTTGGCCCGGCGGCGCAGCTCCGGCGTCACATCCTCCTCCGGCACGTGGAAGACCTTGGAGGCGGTGGCAGTGTGGAAGTCCGCACCGGACAGGAATGACGCCTGCATGACCTTATCGCCGGACATATGCGCCAGCAGGCGCAACTCGATCTGGGAGTAGTCCGCATCCACCAGCACACAGCCCTCCGCCGCCGTGAACATCCGCCGCAGCTGGCTGCCCAGCTCGGTGCGGGTGGGGATATTCTGCAAATTCGGCTCCGTGGAGCTGAGCCGCCCGGTGGCGGTGACGGTCATTTGGAAGCTGGTGCGTATCCGGCCGTCCATATCGATGACCTTCATCAGCCCGTCCACATAGGTACTCTTCAGCTTTGTATACTGGCGGAAGCACAGTACGTCGTCCACGATGGGATAGGCGTGGCGCAGCTTTTCCAGCACATCGGCGTTGGTGGACCAGCCGGTCTTCGTCTTTTTGCCGTGGGGCAGCTGCAATTTCTCGAACAGGATATACCCCAGCTGCTTGGGGGAGTTGATATTGAAAGTCTCTCCGGCGGCATCGTAGATAGCCTGCTCCACGCGGTCCGTGGTCTTCTGCAGGGCCGCGCCGAAATCCGCCAGGGCGTCCCGGTCCACCAGGAATCCGGCCGTTTCCATATCCGCCAGCACCCGGCACAGAGGCAGCTCCACATTATAATACAATTCCTCCATCTCCAGCTCCCGCAGCTTGGGCGCGAGCGTCCCGTGCAGGGCGGACACGGCGGCGGTGTAGCTGATAAGCGCCGTCTGGGCGGCGATGTTCTCCCCAGCCAGGGGATTGAAGGCATCCGCCGTCAGATGGTCGGGCTGGGGCAGCTGCTCGTTATAGTAGGTGACAAACAGCCGCTGCAGATCGTAGCTGCCGGCGGTGGCGTCTACCAGATAGGCGGCCAGCACCGTGTCGAAGATGAAACCATCGGCGGGCAGTCCCTGGGCCAGCAGGGAACGCATCATGTCCTTGACATTGTGGCCAACCTTCCGGATATCCGGCGCAAACAGGGCGGACAGCAGCGCCCGCCAATCACCGGCATATCGGTTGACATAAATTTCAACCATCAGAGAGCTGTCTGCCCCGGTCTCGCATTCCACCGCCAGCGCCGCCAGATCCGGTGTACCGTATACGGTCACGTATGCCGCCTCGCGCCACAGGGCCAGGCACGCCTCGGCACGCTCGGCCGTCTCCAGTATTTCCGCCTCCGCGGTATATGTGGGCAGCTCCTCTGCCACGCAGGCCGGGGAGAGCTGGTATTTATCGATGAGCTTCTGGAATTCCAGCTTCAAAAACAGGTCATACAGCTCCGGCTTGAAGGGCTGGCGCAGGTTAGCCTCCGGGTCGAAGTCAAGCGGCGCATTTGTGTCGATGGTGGCCAGCCAGTAGCTGTGGCGGGCAGAGGCCTCGCCTTCCTTGAGTTTACATAAAAATCCGGGCTTCAGGGGCACGCTGTCGATGTTCGCGTACACGGCGTCAATGGAGCCATATTGCTGTACCAGCGCCATGGCGGTCTTTTCACCAATGCCGGGCACACCGGGAATATTGTCGCTGCTGTCGCCGGCCAGGGCCTTCAGGTCGATCATGTGGATGGGGTCAAAGCCATACTCCGCCCGGAAAGTGGATTCGGTCATGCAGCGGTCGCTGTCCAGTCCCTTGCCGCCGGTCAGCAGACGCACATGGGTGTGGGCGGTGATCAGCTGCAAGCTGTCGCGGTCGCCGGTGGCGATGGTGCAGTCCCATCCGGCGGCCTCGCACTTGCGGCTGATCGTGCCGATCAGGTCATCGGCCTCGTAGCCGGACAGCTCATAGCAGGGCACGGACATGGCGTCGAGCACCTGCTTCAGCGGCAGCATCTGTTCGGCCAGCTCCTCGGGCATACCCTTGCGGTTGGCCTTATAGGCCGCGTCGGCCTTGTGCCGGAATGTTGGCTCCCGCCGGTCAAAGGCAGCGCACACGGCGTCCGGCTTCTCCTGGTCCAGCAGCTTCTGCAGCATGGTGACAAAGCCGTAAATGGCGTTTGTGTGCAGCCCCTGCCGTGTGGTCAGCAGGCGCGCCTTTCCGACGCCGTAATAGGCGCGGTTGACGATACTGTTGCCGTCGAGAACCATCAGTTTCATAGGTGAGCCTCCGTTTTGTGATCGTTTTCAATTTATTATACGCCGATTTTCCCGCCAACACAACCATTTCCGCGCGGAGTTGTTTTGCCTTTTGCGCCGGTCTGACCGGCACCCCCTGCATCTCCTTGGGGCAGCCGTAGACCTGTGGAGAAACGGCAACTCGATACATTGCACATGAAATGCCGATTAGCGGCCACAATTGCCGATATATGCGCAATTATAGAGGCGGAATATCGGTAAAACGGAACATTTCATCTCGTGAGCACGGCTTTTTGTCGAATGCGGTCGCTGGGTGTCGAACGAAAATGTTGGTTTTCGACAAATTGCCCTTGCATTTGCTGTCTGTTTGTGGTATTTTTGATAGCGTCAAAGCGGTTCGTGGTGTGTATATGGGGAATTGCGTGCCGTTAAAATTATGTTAAAGGGGAAAGTGAATATGGAGAACAAGATCACTGTATGCGTTGCGGATGCGGACCAGGCGTATCGGACAGAGCTGTGCGATTTCTTGAAGAAGCAGGGGGATATCTGTCTGATCGGCGACACTACCGACGGCCGTGAGGCGCTGGCGATGGTGGAGGCACAGCACCCCGCCGTGCTGGTGCTGGACACGGTGCTGCCCGGACTGGACGGCACGGGCATCCTGCGGCGGCTGAAGGGCAAGTCCGAGACGCGGTGCATTGTGGTGACGGAATTCCGCACCGCCGAGGCGGCCCGGGACATCCGGGATGCCGGCGCCTATGCATTCCTGCCCAAGCCGGCGGACGACACCTCAGTGCTGGAGCATATCCGCCACGCGGCAGGCCCGCGCTGCGACCTGCCGCTGCAGCAGCTGGAGATGATGGTCACGGCCATCATCCACGAGATCGGCGTGCCGGCGCACATCAAGGGCTACCAGTACCTGCGGGAAGGCATTATCCTGACGGTGCGGAACATGGAGGTCATCAACGCGGTGACGAAGGTGCTGTATCCGGAGATCGCAAAGCGGTTCGGGACGACGCCCAGCCGGGTGGAGCGCGCCATTCGCCACGCGATCGAGGTGGCGTGGGACCGCGGCGACCTGGAAACGCTGCAGAAATACTTTGGCTATACGGTGAACTCCGCGAAGGGCAAGCCCACAAACTCCGAATTCATCGCCATGATCGCCGATCGCCTCCAATTACAGGCCCAGGAAATGTGAACACGATATATCCGGGAAATGTGAACAAACCCATGCAAAAAGGGATACCTTTATGTACGCAAAAAAGGCGCCGAAGGGCGCCTTTTTTATACCTATATGATACTTTCAGTTCACGCTTATGACATCTTCCGATACATTGTGGGCAGACAGCCGTACTGGTCCTTGAAGGCGGCGGTGAATTTGCTCTGGCTTTCATAGCCTACCCGGCGGGCTACCTCCGCCATACTGGCATCCGTCTCACGGAGGAGGCGGGCGGCCTTCTCCAGACGGTGCTCCTTCAGATGGGCGGCGATGGAGGTGCCGTACACATCCTTGAACACCTCTTTCAATGTGGTCGGGTTGATGGGGTACAGATGGCAGAGGTCCTCGATGGTGATACGCTGGTCCATGTGCGACAGCAGGTAGTCGTGGATCTCCCGGATCAGCCGGACCTGCTCTGCCTCGGCGCGCCACTGGGGACAGGCCACGTCCATGACCTGTTCGATGAGCTCGTGCAGCAGCCGGGCCTGGGCGGTGTCGGCGGCGTGGTAGTAGACCTCCTTGCCGTCGCGGCGGGTGGTCAGCAGGCCGCTGTCCCGAAGGATGCGGAGGTGGTGGGAGACGGCGGGGCTGGACATATCCATCATGGCGGCGATGTTCACCACGCACTCCTCGCAGTGGCACAACAGCCAGAAAATGCGGATGCGGTTGGCGTCGCCCAGCTGCCGGAAAATATCGGAAAGCTCCTGAAAGGTGTCCTCTTTTTCCAGCATCTGGCGGACGACCTCCGTGTGGGCCGGCTCTTCGCCGTGGTAGTGGGGCAGGGACGGGTTTTCCATACGATGACCTCCGTTTCGCCCGAAAGGCAATGGTTTTCGCCCGGGCGGCAGGGAGTGCCGCCGGACCGTTGACATTTGCGGTCAGGTACATTATACTACGCCCAGAACGATTAAACAAGTACTTAATACTTTAAGTGCTGCGAAAGGAGTCATCACTATGAAAAAGACATACAGCATCGAAGTTGACTGCGCCAACTGCGCCAACCTGATGGAGGAAGCTGCCCAGAAGACTGAGGGCGTGGCCTCCGCCGTGGTGAACTTTATGACGCAGAAGATGATCGTGGAATTTGCGGAGGGCGCAGACCAGAAGGCCACCATGAAGGCGGTGCTGAAGGCCTGCAAGAAGGTGGAGCCGGACTGCGAGATCGAACTGTAAAACCACGCAAAGACTTCCCTGCGGGAAGCCTTTGACATACGCCTGCGGGCGCGGGATGGGGAGTTTCGTGCTCCGGCACGAGTAACTTTCTTTTTTTGTAAAAAGAAAGTTACCAAAGAAAACCACTCAAACCTACGGTTTAAGGATCCCTTGGCGCGGGGAGGGTTTCGCCGCCCCGGCGGCGAGTCGATTTTCCCCTGACGGGGAGGCGGCCTCCGGCGGCCACATTTCTTTCTGCGAAGAAAGAAATGTGGGA
>OGYC01000366.1_pt1 | contig 50463 bp, 43 predicted proteins | sample 1576461 | NCBI WGS metagenome assembly OGYC01 (sample SAMEA3541569, study PRJEB24748) | human gut metagenome | biome: human gut; feature: human-associated habitat; material: faeces | place: China | collected 2012 | reverse complement strand
GGTTTGAGCCTGAAAAATAGTATATGAGAGTTTTGCGCTTAATGATAGCGTAAATCTGAAGGGCGGTAAAATGGTGGGGAACGATACGTTATTCAAAAAACTGAACACATCTCTTGTGCCTGCGGCACCGTTGAAAAGGAGATGAGAAATAATGGTTGATTCATTAACACTGTATGATGCTTTGTTTCACAAAGTCAAGCTGACGGAAACAAACGGCGCAGTTCATATCGAAACTGCTGATTTGTACGAAAGCGAATACGACAGCGGATATGATGAGGCAATAATAGGACTTACTAACGGTTATTATTACAAAGAGCATGAGATAAGTTCTATTGAGATACTTGATTGAGTTTAAATGCGGTGCAAAGAATCCGGATAGTCAAATCCGTATAGTCGGAATTGATTGCAGAAACCGATTATGTGCTTCGCACTTACAAATAATTTGATGCACCACAGCAAAGGAGGCAAATTAAATGGAATTGTTGAAAAAATGCAATTTTGTATTATTAGCTCTTTTTATATGGGGTTTGACAGTTTTATACAACGGCGTAATCGTGAATTATCTGGCGAATCTGTTTCTTTCTATTTCCAATCCTTCTTGGCTTGGATTTATAGTGCATATATTGATACAATTATTGATTATATGCATACCGACAATAATTGTGATAAAGTACCTTGATTTAAATGTAAAACAGTTGTTGTTTTCAATTCCGGTTATGTATCTGTTGTTTGCGGTTTATTCTCCGCCTGCCTTATATTTGTTTGTCTTTACGGGTGAATGGAATGGCTTCTGGCAACAATCTCATCCTGCTATGTCTGCGTGGATGGCTTCGTTGCTGATTACTTTACAATACGGCATTGTGATTTCAATTACAAAATTAATTGTTTATTTAAAAGCAACATCAGAATGAATAGGCAAAACGGGAATTGTTGGATTTATAACGGGCGGGATGCATCTTTATGATGTGGGCGATTGCTGTAAGGAGGGATTACGAATGACAGCACAAATTGGTGATATATATAAATATAAAAAGAAAGAGTTCACCGGCGTGGCTCTATCTTCTGTGTTGCTGTTTGACCCAAAGAATTACGGAATTGAGCCACATGCTAGTTCGACTGCTTGTTGGCGGGGATATTGGTGTGAATATGCGATTGAAGATGATGAATTGTTGCTGAAGGATTTGTACCTTTACAATTCAGATGATAAGTATCCGCCGTTAAACGGCGTAGAGGTATCACTGCCGGAGTTTAAGAAATACAAGATAGTTGATTGGGTTCAATTGTTCATACAGACTGAAAATCACAACTAGTAGAATGGACATATATTATGGACTTAATGTAGGTTTGTTAAGTAATTCCATTTAAAAATCAAAACAAATGAAAGGGCGTTTATTATGTTTAGCAAAATCAAGCAAGGGTTTGACAGGGAAGGTAAAAGGGCGGTTGCGCTGTTGGCAACGGCGATACTGCTTTGTGGTTTCACGGGATGTGCCGGTAATGAAGCGAGTAATGCTGTTCCCGATAGTGTTACAAGCGTATTGCAAAGCACACATGTTTCAGAATCGAAAGACTCACAGGATTCAGAAACCAACTCGGATAACACTAGTTCGCCCGACTCTCAAAACGAGCCAGGCAGCAGTCAATCGGATTTTGATTTTGATGAGGCTATGAAAAACATTACGCTGTTTGGGAGTAAAATATCTTTACCGTGCACGATAGAGGATTTCGGGGAGGATTATTCATTACTTGAAACAAATTTAACAACGTTCGGCGATATCTCATCATGTAGTATTTTATATCAGGGAAAAAGCATCGGAACGGTTTCTCTGATTGGGTACAAAAATGATGGCAATCTTAACGATAAGAAAATCGTTTCTTTGTCATTAGGATTTATTGCAAAAGATGTAGGTGCGAGCGATTCGCTTAAAAATTCATTGTATGAGAGCCGCGGTTGGTACAATGGTTTGATTGAAGTTGATTTTGCCGGATTGTCATTTGAATCAACGAAAGTTGAAGTGGAAAGTTTATTTGGTAAACCGGATAATAGTGATGATGATTCTGCGGATTATAAGTTTTATTCCAATGACCAAAGCAACAGTGTCGAAGTAAGGTTTTATCAAGATAAGGTAAAACAAATCATCGTATATATGAATGGAGAAAATAATTACGAGCAACAACAGTGATGTTTTAAATTTTTTAGAAGATGTTCAGAACACAGTAAATATATATAATGTGCGCAATGCCTTAGAGGCAGTTTCAAATGCGGTCTCCGATTTAACCAAAAACTTTCATTTGAAGGCATCAATTTACGGCATTATGTCGATACATAAATGAAAGAGCAGGCGAATAATTTTCCGTTTATCGGGCAGTTAATTAAACGAAAGGGTGAGTATTATGTTTAGCAAAACCAAGCATGGGTTTGATGGGAAAGGCAAAAGGGCGGTTGCGCTGTTAGCAACGATAACTTTGCTATGTAGTTTCACGGGATGTTCTAACAGTGAAACACCATCTCCAACGGACCGCAATATAACTTCGGTTGGTGTGTCGAATAGCGTAAATGAAACCGGATTTGACATTGATAGAGTTAGGAAAAGTATTATCATTAAAGGGCAAACGATTGAAATTCCTGTTAAACTCGGCGAAATACCAGAGGGTTGGAGCTACAAGTTATATGATGAGAAGGACGTTTACCTTCGTGAAAATCAGTTCTTGGCAACAATGTATTACAACGGAAATGAAATGTATATAGCCGCTTTGGAAAACTTTTTTCCCGATAAGCCGAAAGAAAGTATTATCTATAATTTAACCATAGAAACAGATGATTGCTCAATAGATGGATTAGTTCCGTTAAAAAGTACAAAGCAAGAAGTGGTTAAAAGATATGGCGAACCCGTTCCAAAGGTTAGTGATGATGATTACTATTTTTACGGAATAGTGAACGGAGAAAGTAAGGTTGGCGGTAGGCTGAACGACCATAGTTTAGGTATTCGTTTTGACGAGAGTGATACCATTACTGAAATCAGCATAACTTATGCCGATTTGAGTGTAAATTATTGATGAGAGGAAAATAAAACAACAAAGGAAATTAGTGTGGACTTGGAAAAGAAACTTACGGGTACATCTTCAGGATGGGGTCGATTGCTGTAAGGGACACATCGGACACTTTAAAGATAAAACGGTTTGCAGATGGCTGACCTGATTCAGCCGCCTGCAAACCGTTGTTTTTTATAGGCAATACCGCACAATTAACGGCTATCCCTTTGTCGCACGCTTGTTTGCATATTTCCCGTCATCTTGCACAAATTTCGCTTGACAGGCGCAAGCCTGTCTGCACTCAATTTATACAATCTGACGAAAAATCTGACTGTTCAATCGCACGACAATAATTATGTGGTATTGCCTATATTTTAACTGTGAACATAAGCATATTGGTGTTTTGTTTATCTGTGGTGTCGGTGTGGGATTCTGAGGCGGAGGCAGATACATTTTCAGCGGTTATCGAGCCTTTGTGGAGTTCGGCTATTGCCTGAGCTACCGATAAGCCTATGCCGTAGCCGCCGTTTTTCTGCGTTCTTGCGCTGTCGCCCCTGTAAAAGCGGTCGAATAGCTTTTCGGGGTGGTCTATAGGCTCGCAGGTGTTGGCGATGCTGAGTGTTATGTTCTTTTCGTTGCCGTAAAGCTCAGCCCTTATGACACCTCCGCTTTCGGTATATTTGACCGCATTGTCAAGCAGTACCGTCATAAGCTGTACTATACTGTCACGGTTGCCGTTTAGCCTGATGCCTTTTTTTATGTTCTGTTCAATCATTATGCCTTTGAGGGCGGCAGGCTCAATAAATGCGCCGACGGTATCTTCTGCCGCAGTGCTTATATCGAATTCGCACATCGGAAGCTTTGTTGAGCTTTCATCCATTTTGGCAAGCATCAGCAGATTCTGCATAAGTCCGCTGAGTCTGAGCGTCTGCGCACGGATATTCTTGCTCCACTTGTTTTCGCCGTTGTGAAGCTCCATTGCATCTGTATTGGCAAGGATAATGGCAAGCGGCGTCTTTATTTCGTGACCTGCGTTTGTGACAAACTGCTTTTGCTTTTCAATGCTTCGTGCAACAGGGGCGATAGTTTTGCGGGAAAGAAGAATTACGAGCAGCAGCATCATAAGCCAGCCGAATATGCCTGCACCGACCGATATAAACAGTACGGTAAAGAAGGAGCTTATCTGCATACTGTTGTCAAGCAGGATGATAACCTTTCCTTCTGCACGCTTAGTTTCGCTTATCCTGTACTGAAAGCCGCTGTACGTGCCTGTTCCAGTAGCGGTATTTTTAAGTGCTTCGGTAATAGCGGTCGCTTCTTCCTCGGTAAGCGAGGATATATGAGTTACATCCGTCCTTATGATATTGCCGTTTTTGTCGATCGCAACGGCGGCATAGCGTGCAGAATCCACTGCGTTTTTATCGTGTCTGCCAAAGCCGTTGTTCTTTTTATCGTCGGGCGGTTTAGTTCCATTATCTTGCGGCGGAAAATCGGTATCATTCTGATTGCCTGATACGCCGGTTGTATTTTGCTTAGTGCCGTTTATGCTCTGTGGGGGCTGAGTATTGTCGGTTGTATCTGTGTTCCACTTTGTTGAGGTTTCAAAGCTGTAGCAGAGCATTTCCATAAGCCTGTCGTTATCGCCACTGGTGGTGAGATAATTGAAAACGTTTATTCCGCCGATAAGCACGACAAGCAGAATTGTTACCGCCAGCATAGCGGATATGATAAACTTTTTCTGAAGCTGTTTTACCATCAGTCAGCATCCCCGATCTTTGCAAGAGTATAGCCAACACTGCGCTTGGCTCGGATTTCAATATCCGCACCGATAGCGGCAAGACGTTTTCTTACATATGATATGTATACCCATACTGCGCCGCTCTCTGCATCGCTCTCATAGCCCCAGACCTTTACGAGAATATCCTCAGTGGAAAGATAGATGCCCTTGTTGAGCATAAGAAGCTCCATCAGCTTGTATTCTATCTTGGGCAGGACAATAGACTGCAACGGTCCTTTAAGCTCACAGCTGCTGAGATTGAGCGACACGTTGCCGAATATCATTATATCGGGTGTAAACCTGTCTTTCCTGCGGAGCATTGCTCTGACACGGGAAAGAAGCTCGCCCATTACAAACGGCTTCGGAAGGTAATCGTCTGCACCCATATCAAGCCCCACTATCCTGTCCTCGACCTCAGCCTTTGCGGTAAGCAGGAGAAGGGGAGTGGTGTTTCCCTCGCTTCTTAGTGTTTTAAGTACCTCTAAGCCGCTCTTTTTCGGCATCATTATATCAAGAATTATCCCGTCATACTGTTCGACTTTTGCGTAATCAAGAGCGTCGGCACCGTCATAAACCGTGTCTACCGTATAATTATGATAGGTCAGAATGTCGGTTACAGCCTCAGCCATACTGACCTCATCTTCTGCAAACAGGAGCTTCATAATATCACCGTCCTTTATGATATTGATATTATAGTGCGGTTAGCTTAGAACAGCCTTAGAGCGTATAAGATTCTGTGTAAAATCTGATGTCGGGTGATTTGCAAAAGGTTGTTCCGGTCTTTATAAGCTGACATATTTTTTACAACTGTATTGTTCGTTTGTAATATTGAATGATTCGATGTATGGGATACTGCCATCGTATATCCATCGTTCAATAAATAACGGCTTTACAGCAAACAGTCGTTCATTCTCCAATGAAGAATAAGCGTCAAATGAACCCTTGAAGCATTTTTGAAATATGTCGGAGAAAAAATCGTTGTCCAACGGGCGACCTATTTCTTCACATATCCCTTCAATTTGAATATTATCAATACATAAAGCGACATTTTTATTAAATTTAAGTTGATGATATTTTTTCATAGTAACATCTGTCTGAAAATAGAATTTACCATTAACCTGAATAACGCTCATCATCCTTGATGATACTTTATTATTTTCAGAGGTCGAAAGAACCATTTTTCTCCCTTGTCCGAATTCTGCAAGAAAAGCATTGTATTTATCATTGAAAAGACTCATATTATCACTCCGAATTCCGATTTGTCTGTAAGTTGCTTTTAATAATCATTGATTATATTGTATCATAACAGGGTGTTTTTTTCAACAGCTCAGCATTTACTTATATCCGGTGAACGTTGCCGGAACAATCAGGCATATACAAAAAAAGCTGCCGCAGTGCGACAGCTTTTAAAAGCATTAATTATTCGGCAGATGTTTCTGTGCTTGTTTCAGATGAGGATTCGGCTACTGAGGAATCAGCAGAAGAAGCATCTGAAGATGTTACAGAAGAATCTGTCGATGAAGCATCGGAAGATGCCGATGAAGCTGACGAATCGTCACTTGTAACGGAAGATGTTACAGATGATGTTGCGGAGCTTGTTGTCGAAGAATTATCCGACTTGCTGAAGTTACCGCTGTACATAACGACGAAGTTAACAACGAGAGCTACAACAAAGAAAATCACTGCGGCAATCTTTGTAAGTCTGTTCAGCTTAGCCTCGTTTGAACGGCCTGAATTTCTCTGATAATAGTTGTCTGCACTACCGCCTGTAATCGTCTGCGACATACCCTGCTTTGTATCCTGCATAAGTACCACGAGTACGATGAAAACACAGGCAACAATCAGAACAATAGCACTGATTATTTCTAATATTCCCATTTATATGTCCTCCTTATAGGAATACGGGTAAGTCCGAGATCTGTTTATCGTACAAACCCAAAATTATTCTAACACGCAAATGCTATTATAACATAAAAGGAAATGAAATGCAAGTGTTTTCGGGAATTATTTTAAAGCGGAAAGAGCTTTTTTTCCTATATCGTGGCGGTAATGTGCCTTTTCAAAGCTGATCGTATCCACCGCCTTATAAGCTGTGTCGAGTGCTTCCTTTAATGTATCGCCGTAAGCGGTAATACCGAGAACACGTCCTCCTGCCGTAAGGAACTTTCCGTCCTCCAGCTTTGTGCCTGCGTGGTAAACGAATGCGCCCTCGCACTGACCGTTTTCATCAAGTCCGCTTATCACCTTGCCTGTTTCGTACTTTTCCGGATAGCCGCCGCTTGCCATTACAACGCAGGCGCACGATTTATCGCTCCACTTGATGTCAAGCGTATCGAGTTTTTCTTCCCAGACAGCTTCGATTATATCCATAATATCCGTTTCAAGCAAGGGGAGAACCACCTGCGTTTCGGGATCACCAAAGCGGCAGTTGTATTCAATTACCTTTGCACCGTTCGGGGTCAGCATAAGACCGAAGTAGAGGCAACCCTTGAACGGTCTGCCCTCAGCCGCCATAGCCTTTATAGTAGGCAGGAATATCTTTTCCATACATTCCTGCTGTTTGTCGGGGGTGTAGAGGGGGTTGGGCGCTATCGTACCCATTCCGCCCGTGTTAAGACCCTCATCGTTGTCATAAGCACGCTTGTGATCCATAGAACTTATCATAGGCTTTACTGTCTTTCCGTCTGTGAACGCAAGAACGGTTACTTCGGGACCTGTCATAAATTCTTCGACAACTATTTCACTGCCGGATTTGCCGAATTTTCCGTCAAGGAGCATTGAACGTACTGCGTTTTCTGCCTCCTGCTCGTCCTTTGCGATTATAACGCCCTTGCCGAGTGCAAGACCGTCACACTTGATAACGGCAGGGAAGCTGTTCTGCTTTTTGATATATGCTATAGCCTCGTCTGCGTCTGTGAAGGTTTCATAAGCCGCAGTGGGAATGTTGTACTTCTTCATCAGAGCCTTCGAGAAAACCTTACTGCCCTCAAGAATAGCGGCATTTGCTCTCGGTCCGAAGGTCTTGAAGCCCTCTGCGTTTAGCTTGTCCACCATACCCATAACCAGCGGATCGTCGGGGGCTACGAATACATAGTCGGGTCTGAGCTTCTTTGCAAGCTCAACACAGCCGTCAATATCGGTTGCCTTTACATTAAAGCACTCGGCATATTTCGAGATACCGCCGTTGCCGGGTGCGGCATACAGCTTGTCTACCTTCTTAGATTTTGCAAGGGCTGTTATTATGGCGTGTTCTCTGCCGCCTCCGCCTATTACAAGTACGTTCATGTTAAAAATACCTTTCTTTCTTTTGATTTATTCATTATTCGATGATAAGGCCAAGCAGCTTTGCAAACATTGCCGCCTGCCACACATCGACCTTTGCGCCTTTAAGCTCTGCTCCCGTATCGGAAACGGTAAGACCTTCGATATTACAGGAGGTGAAATCAAGCCCTGCAAGCTTCGTGCCGAAAAACACAGACCTTGCCAGCGTAACGTTTTTAAACTCCGTCTGTTTTATCTCACACGAAGAAAACAGAGCGGAGGAGAAGTCGGTATCTGTCACAGCTACCGATTGCAGCTTTGAACGCTGAAAATCCGACAACTCAAAGCTGCCCCCGTCAAAGCTGACGTTTTTATAAAACGAGTATTTGAAAGCCGTCCCGACAGCCTTACAGGAGATGAACGAGCAGGCTTTGAAATAGCTTTCGGAAAAATCGCTGTTTGAAATATCGCAGCCCTTGAAAACGCAATCTATAAAAGTGCATCCGGAAAAATCGCAGGCTGTAAAGCGGCATCCGTGGAACAGGCAGTTTCTGAAACAGATAGCCGAGAAATCGGTTTCGGCACATATCAGCCTCGAAAAATCCGCCGCAATAAAATCCGATTCGTCATCACGCACTTTTGAAAGCTCGGCATCAATATCTGTTACCGTAAAAAGATTATCGGGCAGCTTCGGAGCGGTCAATAAAGCAGATAATGACTTTAATTCTGCTGTCATGTGTTTACCGAATTATCAAACGACATTGACCCGAGCGTGTATTCAAGTGCTTTTGTGACCGCATCTTCGTTATTGTCAAGGTGCAGAGCAATCAATGTGTACACTTTATTGCCGTGACGGGCAAAATATATGTGCTGTGTTGCGGCAACGGAATTATCTCCGTCAGAAGATTTTACAGTTCCGTAAAATACGTCGGTGCTGCCGATTTTAACCATGCTCTTGGTCGATGAATCGACATTATCGCCGACGACATAATAACTCATGTATTCCTCGCCAATCTCGGCTACCGTTCTGCCTTTAGTATCTTCGTCCTCATCGTTGCACATAGCAACGATATTGGATGTGACCTCGCCGTCATCGGAATAATGTACAAGATAAAGCTCGTTTTTATCTTCTTCGTATTCGCTGATGCCGGTATTGAAGTATACTCCGTCATCGTACATCAGAGAAAATTTGTTTATTTTATACTTGGTCGGACTTCCTACGGGGGTATACTGCGCAGGGGCAGAGGACGGTTTTTTTGTTTCGGACTTTGCGGTCGTTGTTTCCGCTTTTGTCGTTTGCGTTGATGTTGCCGCAGTAGTTACTGCGGTGGTCTGAGGTGTCACTGTCTGGGGAACGGGGGTTGTTGATGATGTGGTCCGGCTATCCGGATTTATGCCAAGCGGGTTTTCAATCGTTTTGGAGCAACCGCACATTCCTGCGAGAATTGATGCGGCACAAATCAATAACAGTGCTTTTTTCATCGGTCTTTCCTTTCTTCCGCTTTTATCGGCGGATGTTGAAGAATATAGAACGGTGTGGACTGAATTGTGAAAAATTCTGCGTTTGTCGGCATTATGTATCGGAATAACAGCGTGGTAGTTTTGGTAGTAACCGTCACGGTAAAGCCTTTTTGCTTTGTAAATAGGGTCATAGGCTTGTACGTTACGCTTTCAATATCCGGGTATCTGAAAATATAGGTATGGCGTTTGCTTGCAATACGCATAAGACGTTCATCGGCATAGTAGCTGTACTGTTGTTCGCCGCCTGCAACTATCATTATATACCATATCGGCAGTATCGGCAGAATTACAGCGAGAACAATTTTGATTATTATGATCGATATGTTACCTGCTGCTGCGCCTCCGCCGAAAAGTACACCCAGTGAATACAGGGCGAACATCACTTCAAAGATACACGCTATTGCTATTTTCAGTGCAGCAAACTGTGACAGTACCCGAAACGTACCGCTCTGTCTGAATTCAAATCTGCCGTCAAGGATGTCTTTATCTGTGTAAGTGAAATGCATAGTGATACCTTTATTGTAATTTAAAAATAACGGGCGGACGTGCCGCCCGTTTACTGAGCTTATCAGTGGTGGAAAAGTCTGATTCCCGTGAATGCCATTGCGATACCGTACTTGTTGCAGGTGTCGATAACATTATCGTCACGGATAGAGCCGCCGGGCTGTGCTATGTATTCTACACCGCTTCTGTGCGCTCTTTCAATGTTGTCACCGAAGGGGAAGAATGCGTCTGAGCCGAGCGAAACACCCTTCATTGTTGCAAGCCACGCTTTCTTTTCTTCTGTCGTGAATACGGCGGGCTTTACCTTGAAGATGTTTTCCCATGCGCCGTCTGCGAGAACGTCCATATAATCTTCACCGATGTAGAGGTCAATAGCGTTATCTCTGTCTGCACGTCTTATGTTATCAACAAACTGTAAGCCCATAACCTGAGGTGACTGTCTTAAGTACCAGTTGTCAGCCTTTGTACCTGCAAGGCGTGTGCAGTGGATTCTTGACTGCTGTCCTGCACCGATACCGATAGCCTGACCGCCGCAAGCGTAAGCTACGGAGTTTGACTGAGTGTACTTTAATGTAATCATTGCTATTGCAAGATCTATCTTTGCGCTCTCGGGTATATTCTTATTCTCGGTCACAATATTTGAGAACAGCTTATCGTCAATAACCAGCTCGTTTCTGCCCTGCTCGAAAGTAACGCCGAAAACCTGCTTACGCTCGATAGGCTCGGGAACGTACTCGGGGTCGATCTTGATTATATTGTAGTTGCCCTTTTTCTTTGACTTGAGAATTTCAAGCGCTTCGGGATCGTAATCGGGAGCGATAACACCGTCGGAAACTTCACGCTGTATTATCTTTGCCGTTGAAACATCGCACTTGTCCGACAGAGCGATGAAGTCACCGTACGATGACATTCTGTCAGCGCCTCTTGCTCTTGCATAAGCGCAGGCAAGGGGTGACAGCTCGCCGAGATCGTCTACCCAGTATATCTTTTTGAGCGTGTCTGTGAGGGGAAGTCCTACAGCCGCACCTGCGGGTGAAACGTGCTTGAATGACGTTGCTGAGGGAAGCCCCGTAGCCTTCTTAAGCTCGCTTACGAGCTGCCAGCCATTGAAGGCGTCCATAAAGTTTATATAACCGGGCTTGCCGTTAAGCACTTCGATAGGAAGTGAATTTCCGTTTGCCATGAATATTCTTGACGGCTTCTGATTGGGGTTGCAGCCGTACTTTAACTGAAGTTCGTTCATTGTAGTAAAGTTCCTTTCGCTTACTTGTTTTTATTGATTATGCGTGATTCGTACTTGCCTGTGGCAATGTCGATGTAACGTGTAAAGAGTGAAACCTTGTTGTCAGCATTGAGGTTTTCCCATACCATTGATGTGAACGTGTCTATATCCATATCGGGAATAACCACTGTTTTAGGCTCGCCTTCGTAGCTTGGCAGGGGGTTGCCGTCACACTTGTAGGTGTGAATGAATTTGCCCTTGCCGTTTAAAGGATTGCTGTAAGCGTAGGTGTATCTCTGACATGATGAGCCGTCGCCGTCTGCGCTCTTTAAGATAGACATTGCAAAATTCATATCGCCGTTGTCAAGGTGGACTATACCGGAAATTCTCGGTGTGTAGTTGGGTTTGTCATCTTCAAATTCTCTTGTTCTGAGAGCCTGCTCGAATGTCATCTGCTTGTCCATAAGCTCATAGATAGTGTCGGTCTGGTCGCCGTTTGTAACTATCGTCTTGTTGCCGAGAACTCTTACGGGTGCATAAATGATGAGGTGGGGATCTTCCATCTTGCTTTCATCGAAAGCCTGTGTTCTGATACCCTCGCCGTCCTCTACAAAAATTCTGTTACGGCTGTTTTCGCTTCTGCCCATAATAAAGTAGGCGATTACCGCTTTTGTGCCGTCTGCGGATTTTCCTATCACGATGCCTCTGCCGTGATAAGCAAGAGAGTTAAGCTCTTTTTCAAGTGTTACAACTTCCATATAGCCTCCTGTTGCGGTTTTGCGTGGAACACGCAGTTTTCTGAATATAACTTGTTATAACGTCCTCAGAATCCCGTTTAATCGGGATAATGCTGACATAAGGTTCAATCATCAATAACGGTTATGCCGTCTTTTACGGTTATCTTTCCCTCGCAGAAAAGACGTGCGGCACGGGGAAGAATCTTCCACTCTGCCTGCTCCATAACACGTTTCTGAAGAATTACGGGGGTGTCGCCGTTTCTGACTTCAACTGCCTTTTGCAGAATGATAGGTCCCGCGTCACATTCCGCTGTTACAAAATGAACGGTAGCGCCTGTTACCTTTACGCCCTTTTTAAGCGCTTCCTCGTGAACGTGAAGTCCGTAGTAGCCCTTTCCGCAGAAAGAGGGGATAAGGGCAGGGTGAACGTTTATCATCTTATACCTGAACGCATCGCATACCTGCTCGTCAAGTATTGTCATAAAGCCTGCGTAGATAACAAGGTCAGCCTGCTCTTCCTTTAAAGCGTCAGCCATAGCCTTGCTGTAAGCGGCAACATCGGCATAGTCACGTCTTGCGAGAACTCTTGTCTTTATGCCGTTATCTGCGGCTCTTGTCAGTGCGTAGGCATCGGGCTTTGACGCAATAACGCAGGTGATTTTACCTCCGCCGAGTCCCTCGGACTTTTCAGCGTCAATAAGCGCCTGCAGATTAGTTCCGCCGCCCGATACAAGTACAACGATATTTTTCATATTACTCAATTATGATGCCCTCGTCACCCTTGATTATTTCACCGATGCAGTAGCTTTCAACGCCTGCGTTTCTGAGTATCTGTACAGCTTCATCGGCATCGTCCTTGTCAACTACAACGGTCATACCGATACCCATATTGAAAGTATTGTACATATCGTGTTCGGAGATGTTTCCGACTTCCTGTAAGTGCTTGAAGATATAAGGCACTTCGTAGCTGTGCTTTGTGATCTTTGCTGTGAAGCCGTCGGGGAGTGAACGGGGAACGTTCTCGTTGAAGCCGCCGCCTGTGATATGCGAGATAGCCTTTACGTTCTTCTTTGAGATAAGCTCCAAAATGGGCTTTACATATATCTTTGTAGGTGTAAGGAGCGTTTCGCCGAGAGTTTTTCCTGTGGGGAGGACTTCATCGAGAACTTCCTTGCTGTTTATGTTGAACACCTTTCTTACAAGAGAGAAGCCGTTTGAATGAACGCCTGTGGAAGCAAGGCCGATTATGATGTCGCCTTCCTTTACGGTGCTGTTGTCGATTATCTTAGACTTTTCAACGACACCTGTTGAATAGCCTGCGATGTCATATTCGTCTTCGGGCATCATTCCGGGATGCTCAGCGGTTTCGCCGCCTATAAGCGCACAGCCTGACTGTACACAGCCGTCAGCAACACCCTTTACTATAGCGGCTACCTTTTCGGGTACGTTCTTGCCTATAGCGATATAGTCAAGGAAATAAAGAGGCTTTGCACCGCAGCAGATTATGTCGTTTACGCACATAGCGACCGCATCTATACCGATAGTATCGTGCTTATCCATCAGCATTGCGAGCTTGAGCTTTGTGCCGACACCGTCTGTACCCGAAACGAGTACGGGTTCTTTCATATCTGCAATATCAAGCTGGAACAGACCGCCGAATCCGCCTATGCCTGTAAGCACACCGGGGATATTGGTGCGTTCAACGTCCTTTTTCATCAGACGAACACCTTCGTAGCCTGCGGTAACGTCAACGCCTGCTGCTTTATAGCTTTCTGAAAAACTGTTCTTCATAATAATAATTCCTTCCGTTTGGGGACTGATGTCCTTATGTGGTGGTTTTTTCTTTGCTTTCGCTGATTTTTCTGTCGAATTTATCCTTGTGCATTTCCGTGGGAATATTCGTGGGGTATTCTCCGCTGAAGCAAGCGGTGCAATAGCCGCATTCACAGCCGTTTGCGTGTACCGCAAGCTTCTTTGCGTTTTCCACGCTCAGATAGCCGAGCGAATCTGTGCCTATTATGTCGCTGATCTCTTTTATCGAATGATGACAAGCGATAAGGTGTTCTCTCGAATCTATGTCGGTACCGTAGTAGCAGGGATTGAGGAACGGGGGAGCGGATACTCTCATATGAACCTCGGTAGCTCCCGCATCACGCAGTAATTTTACGATCCTGCCGCTTGTGGTGCCTCTTACTATAGAATCATCTATAAGAACGACACGTTTGCCTTTTACGACACTGGCAACAACGTTCAGCTTTATACGCACCTTATCTTCTCTTGACGATTGACCGGGCGAAATAAAGGTCCTGCCGATGTATTTGTTCTTGATGAAGCCGATACCGTAGGGAATACCCGACTGGTGAGAATATCCTATGGCGGCATCTATTCCGGAATCGGGAACGCCGATTACTATATCTGCCTGCACGGGATGCTCAAGAGCTAAGAATGCGCCTGCACGAAGTCTTGCCTCGTGAACCGATGCACCCTCTATGACCGAGTCGGGACGTGCAAAGTAGATATATTCAAAAACGCACAAAGTATGCGGACGCTTGCCGCAATGATCTTTTATGGAGCGTACTCCGTTTTCATCGAATACAACAATCTCGCCGGGGAGCAGATCTCTTACGAATTTAGCGCCGACCGAGTCAAGAGCGCAGCTTTCGGAGGCAACTATATATGTTCCCTCGTTTGTTATGCCGTAGCACAGCGGTCTGAAACCGTTCTCGTCACGGGCGGCGATAAGCTTTGCAGGCGACATGATAACGAGCGAATATGCGCCGTTTATCTTATTCATCGCACGGTTGAGAGCTTCTTCTATAGACGGAGCTTCAAGCCGTTCCTTTGTTACAAGGTAGCTTATAACTTCTGTGTCGCTTGTTGTATGGAAGATAGAGCCTTGCTTTTCAAGCTCGTGACGTAACTCGTAAGTGTTTACAAGGTTTCCGTTATGGGCGAGAGCCATTCTTCCTTTATAATGATTTACCAGAATAGGCTGGGCATTAAGACGTGCGTTTGCTCCGGTCGTGCCGTAACGCACATGACCTACCGCCATATTGCCCTGTCCCAGTCCGTCAAGGCGCTCGGGAGTGAACACATCGTTCACAAGACCGGTGTCCTTGTAGGAGTTGAAAACGCCGTCATCGTTCACAACGATGCCGCAGCTTTCCTGTCCTCTGTGCTGTAATGCGAATAATCCGTAATATGTTGTTGCGGCAACGTTGGTCTTTTCTTTTGCGAAAACGCCGAACACGCCGCATTCTTCATGCAAACCGCTTGTCAATGGAGTCATTCCTTTCCGTCCCAGCAATAAGTGCAAAGCTCACACTGTGGCTTGCCTATTGCCCGTACAGTTCCGTCAAGCGACTGGAATTCAAGCGATGTCAGCTTTAGTCTGCGGCATATTTCGTCACGCAGTTTCTTTCCACGCTCTGTGTTTGTGTCACTGTACTCGTCGATAAATCTGATACCATCTGCACCCTCGGCCTCATCAATTATCTGTCTTGCAATTAGCTCCATCTCCGATGTGCTGCGGGAGAAGTTGAGATACTTACAACCGTACATTATCGGAGGACAGGCGCTGCGCATGTGTACTTCCTTAGCACCGTTCTCATAAAGGAACTCTACTGTTTCTCTCATCTGAGTTCCTCTTACTATGCTGTCGTCAACGAACAGCAGCTTTTTACCCTCAATAAGCTCGTGGACCGGAATCAGCTTCATTTTAGCTACCTGATTTCTCATTGTCTGGTTGGTAGGCATAAAGCTTCTGGGCCATGTTGGAGTGTACTTGATAAAAGGACGTGCGAACGGGATACCGCTCCTGTTTGCGTAGCCTATTGCGTGAGGTACGCCCGAATCCGGAATACCGCATACATAGTCAACGTCGGGCAGCTTGCCGTTCTTTATATCGTTCTCCGCCATAATCTCGCCGTTGCGTGTACGCATCGTTTCAACGGTCACACCCTCATATACCGCATTCGGATAGCCGTAATATGTCCACATGAACGAGCATATATGCATTTTGCTTTCATCGCCGTCGCTCAGCACTTCACAGCCGTCCGCAGTTATCATATCTATTTCGCCGGGACGAAGCTCTTTATATGTGCTGTAGCCGAGCTTCTGGAATGCGAATGATTCGAGGGATACGCAGTATCCGTCGCTCCTTTTTCCTACAATGATAGGAAGTCTGCCGTACTGATCCCTTGCGGCGATAATTCCGTCCTTTGTAAGAATGATAAGGGACATTGTACCGTCAATCTTGCTCTGGGCATATCTTATACCGTCGGTAAAATTGTCCTTCTGTGCAATAAGCGCACCGATGAGCGAGCCGGAGTTTATACTGCCGCTGCTCATTGTTTCAAAGTTTGCACAGCCGCTCTCGAGCAGCTCGGTTGAAAGCTGTTCGGCATTTCTGATTATGCCGATACTGCATACCGAATAAATACCGAGCTTTGAACGCACCAGCAGGGGCTGAGGGTCGGTATCGCTGATACAGCCGATACACAGCTTTCCCCTCATATCCGTAGCGTCCTGTTCAAACTTTGTTCTGAACGGTGAGTTTTCAATACTGTGGATAGCACGCTGAAAGCCTCTGTCGGGGCTGTATGCGGTCATACCGCCTCTGCGTGTTCCGAGGTGGGAGTGATAGTCTGTTCCGAAGAAAACGTCGGTTATGCAGTCGTTGTTTGACGCCGCACCGAAAAATCCACCCATATATTATCCTGCCTTTTCCTGTTAGATTCTTTTCAATTGTCGGGATTATTCGCCCATAAGACGCTTCATTATTTCAGCGTAAGCGTCTTCAACACCGCCCATATCACGACGGAAACGATCCTTGTCAAGCTTCTCGTGAGTTGTGCTGTCCCAGAAACGACAGGTGTCGGGAGAGATCTCGTCGGCAAGGATTATTGTGCCGTCTGAGGTCTTACCGAATTCAATTTTGAAGTCGATAAGGTCGATGTTGAGCTTCTTGAAGAAGTCAAGCATAAATTCATTTACCTTGAAAGCGTACTTTGAGATAAGGTCGATCTCTTCCTTTGTTGCAAGACCGAGTGCAAGAGCATAGTAGTCGTTGATGAAAGGATCGCCCAGATCGTCATTCTTGTAGCTGAATTCAAGTGTGGGGCAGAGGAGCTTTGTACCTTCCTCGATGCCGAGCTTCTTCGAGAAGCTGCCTGCGGCTACGTTTCTTACGATTACTTCGAGGGGAACGATAGAAACCTTTTTAACGAGTGTTTCTCTGTCGTTCAGCTCTTTAACAAGGTGAGTGGGAACACCTGCTTTTTCAAGCAGACCGAACATATAGTTCGTCATTTTGTTGTTGATAACGCCCTTACCTGAGATAGTGCCTTTCTTGAGGCCGTTGAATGCTGTTGCATCATCCTTGTAGGATACGATAACAAGGTTGGGATCATCGGTTGCGAATACCTTCTTTGCCTTTCCTTCGTAAAGCTGTTCTTTCTTTTCCATTTTGTTTATCCTTTCTTCAGCGGCTGTGCCGTATTTATTGATTACATTATATATAGTACACCGATCAAAGCTCGGCAAGTACCTGCTCCATTTTTTTGTCAGCCTCAAGAACCTTTGCGGTCTGTGCTGCACGGTATGCCTTCATCTTTTCCATAAGGGCATCGTCTGATACCGCAAGGATCTGTACGGCGAGGAATGCAGCATTTGCCGCACCGTCAATAGCTACTGTAGCAACGGGAACTCCGGCGGGCATCTGTACTGTAGACAGAAGTGCGTCTATGCCTTCGAGTGCGCTTGCTTTTATCGGGATGCCGATAACGGGCAGGGGAGTCTGACCTGCGATAGCTCCGGCAAGGTGAGCGGCTTTGCCTGCGGCGGCAATGATAACGCCTGTGCCGTTCTTCTCGGCATTTCTTGCAAACTCGGAAACCTCTGCGGCACAACGGTGAGCGGAGAGAACACGAAGCTCTGTAGGAACTCCGAAGTCCTTAAGCACCTGAGCCGCTTTTTTGACGATAGGCAGATCGGAATCGCTGCCCATTACTATGGCTACTTTTTTCATTTACGAACATCCTTTCAGAAAATAAATAAAGCTGTGTAATCCAATTGCACAGCTTAAAAAATACACTTATTCTTATAATACGGCGTAGAAAAAGACATATATGAAAATTTACCGAGGCTTATCAAAGCTGTTGTAAGCTGTATTTTATTCATAGATCTCATGCTTTCCCTCCGTACTTGTTACTATATCATTTTACCTTATTTTAATAACAAATTCAAGTGCTAAAGCGGAAAATCTCTTAAATTGTGCTTTTTCAACAATAGTAGCGCTTTGTTTTTGTGCTATATGTACATTAATTACTTTATAAACTTTTTGTGACCTAAATTAACATAAAATCGTTTACACAGCGTTACAATTGTTATATTTCCGATTATAAAGCGGAAAATCGGGAAAATCAGTAACCATGTTTCAACCGAATTGTTACAAAGATGTAACAGATTTTTGTGCAAGATGACGGAAAAGTGCCAAAAAAACATTTTTTGTAATCGTTTACGGTAAAAAAACACAACTGAGAGCTTAAAATGCTTGCAAATTTGTGAAATGTGTGATATGATTATGTCAACGAGGAAAAAGTGAACAAAACTTTTGACAAGCTACAGGTCTTTTTAGTGAATTATCCATTGTTACATATACGGCAGTATATACCGTTATGTCACAGGAGCTTCAACCGGAAGCCTGTTCTTACCGGAGAATTGTTTACGGCTCCTCTTTAATGAGGCCGCAAGGTCAGGCAGTGAAAGCGATAGCTATTCACAACAATGAATACTTCTGGAGGAATTACCAATGAAGAAAAGAATTTTAGCAGCTGTATTAGCATCTGCATCAATTCTGGGCGCAGTAGCAGGCTGCTCAAGCAACGCTACAAGCTCAGCAGGATCTTCTACAACAGATTCGAGCAAGACTGAAGACTCAAGCAAGACTGATGATTCAAGCAAGACTGATGATTCAAGCAACGCAGGAACTTCCGATAAGTTTACACTTAAGGAAGGCGAAGGCAAGACTCTCAACATCGCTGTATGGAACGAAGAGTTCGAGAACTACTTTAATAAGTACTTAAAGGATAAGATGCCTGAGGGCGTTACAGTTAACTTCAAGAAAACTGAAAACGCTAACAACGCTTATCAGAACAAGCTCGATGAAGACCTTCCCAAGAACGATGCTGCATCTGCTGATGACAAGATCGATATGTTCTTATTCGAAGCTGATTACGCTCTCAAGTATGTTAACTCAGAGTACACACTTGATGTTAAGTCACTCGGTCTTACTGACGAAGATCTTTCAGGTATGTATCAGTATACAAAGGACGTTTGCACAACTCAGGATGGCTCAAAGGTACTGAAGGGTGTTTCATGGCAGGCAACTCCCGGTCTGTATGCTTACAGACGTTCAATTGCTAAGGACGTTCTCGGCACAGACGATCCCGATAAGGTACAGGAAGCTCTCGCTGACTGGACAAAGTTTGACGAAGTAGCTGCTAAGGCTGCTGACAAGGGTTACAAGATGCTCTCAGGTTATGATGATGCATACAGAACCTTCTCAAACAATGTTGCTGCTCCTTGGGTAAACGAAAACAAGGAAATCATCGTTGACGCCAACATCATGAAGTGGGTTGACCAGACTAAGACATACACAGACAAGGGCTACAACAACAAGACTTCTCTTTGGACTGATGCTTGGGCTGCTGACCAGGGTCCCGAAGGTAAGGTATTCGGCTTCTTCTACTCAACATGGGGCATCAACTTCACTCTTGCAGGTAACTCACTTGCAGTTAAGGAAAAAAACGGCGGTAAGCTCGAAGTAGGCAACGGCGGTTACGGTGACTGGGCAGTTTGCTACGGTCCTCAGGCTTACTTCTGGGGCGGTACTTGGCTCGCTGCTGCAAAGGGCACAGACAACGCTGCATTAGTTGGCGATGTTATGAAGGCATTCTGCTGCAACAAGGACTTCGGCGTTCAGTTCACAAAGGATACACAGGACTACTACAACAACGAAGCTGCAATGAAGGAACTCGCTGCTTCTGACTTCAAGTCAGCCTTCTTAGGCGGTCAGAACCACATCGCTCTGTTCGTTGAAACAGCTCCCAAGATCGATATGAGCAAGATTTCTATCTACGACCAGGGTCTTAACGAGACATTCCAGGCTAAGTTCAAGGAATACTTCGACGGTACTGTTGATAAGGATACAGCACTCAAGAACTTCTATGAGGCTGCTATTGTTAAGTATCCTGAGCTCAAGAAGCCCGCTAACGCATAATCAAGGCTTTGTGGCTTAAACAATATTGACCTTCATCTTGACTGCGGGTTCTGTGAATTCGCAGTCAAGTATGTTAATGGGGCGAATTACCGATGTTTCCGCCTTATTAACATACTTGACTGCTCAAGATGGAGAATATACCGAGATTTTTATAAGGAGTGTTTTTATGGCTCAGGCAGCTAACGCAGGAAGTGCGCCGGTAAAAGCCAGAAAAGGACAAATCGGGAAATATAAAAAATGGGGCTACATATTTATGCTCCCGTTCACATTAGTTTTCCTTGTTTTCCAGGCTTGGCCGCTTATTCAGACTTTCTATTACAGTGTGTTCAAATACTTCAAGTCGGGTCTTAGTTGGGTAGGACCGGAGTTTGTCGGATTTGATAACTTTGTGGCAATTTTTGATATGAGTAAAGGTAGCAATATACTTGTGCTCACATGGAATACGCTTATCATGTGGGTACTGGGATTTGTTCCGCAGATAATCATTTCATTACTTTTTGCTTACTGGTTTACTAATGTAAGACTTCGTTTAAGATGTCTTGGATTCTTCAAAACTGTAATGTATATGCCTAACCTTATCATGGCATCTGCATTTGCAATGCTGATATTCTCAATATTCTCCGATATTGGTCCTATCAACGAGCTTATCAAGCACACTACCGGCGGCGAGGCATTCAGATTCCTCAGCTATACGGGCAGTACAATGGGACTTGTAGCGTTTATGAACTTCATTATGTGGTTCGGTAACACGACAATTCTGCTGATGGCGGCAATGATGGGTATCAACGAATCTGTTATTGAGGCTGCTGAAATCGACGGTGCAAGCAGCTCACAGATATTCTGGAAGATAACACTTCCTCTTATCAGACCTATACTCGTATACGTTATGATCACTTCGCTGATCGGCGGTCTTCAGATGTTCGATGTACCGCAGATCCTTACTAACGGTCAGGGAAGCCCGAATAATACTACCAAGACGCTTATTATGTATCTGAACGAACAGATCGGTACATCTAAGAACTATGGTATGGCAGGTGCGCTTTCAGTAATTATATTCATTATTTGTGCGGCACTCAGCCTGGTTGTTTACTACTTCTTCGCTGCTGACAGAAGCAACAAGAAGTCAAAAAAAGGAGGTAAGTAAGTATCATGGCAAAAAAGGAAAAGGTACTTGAACATACCTCAGCACTTCAGCAGAACAGAACAGATCCGGATATGAAGGTAAAGCCTACGCTTATTATTCACAGAATAATCTGTTATATCGTTCTTATCTTCTTCTCAATCCTGTGTTTGTTCTTCTTCTACATCCTGCTTGTTAACGCAAGCCGTTCACATTATGATATTATGTCCGGCTTTTCGTTCCTGCCGGGAAGCCAATTTATCAATAACTTCCAGAGTGCGATCTCAAATACAACGATACCTGTAATAAACGGTGTTATCAACAGCTTGATTATCGCAGCGTGTACAGCAGTATTATCAATTTATTTCTCGGCAATGACAGCGTATGCAATTCATGTATATGACTTCAAAGGTAAAAAATTTATCTTTAACTTCATATTACTTATCATGACGATTCCTACACAGGTTTCTGCGCTCGGTTTCTTCAGTATGTGTACCGACTGGGGCTTAAGAGATACATATATTCCTCTTATAGTTCCTGCTATTGCAGCTCCTGCAGTGTTCTTCTTCATGATTCAGTACATGAAAAGCTCGCTTCCGATTGATATTATCGAGGCGGCAAGAATAGACGGTTCGGGCGAATTCAGAACATTCAACACGATCGTTCTTCCTATGCTGAAGCCTGCTCTTGCGGTACAGGCAATATTCAGCTTCGTTGCATCATGGAACAACTACTTCCTTCCTTCGTTGATCATTGATACATCAACAAAGAAGACAATGCCTATCATGATCGCACAGCTTCGTTCAGCAGACTTCTTAAAGTTTGATATGGGTCAGGTTTATATGTTCATTTTCATAGCAATCATACCTGTTATCATCGTTTATTTCTGCTTATCGAAATTCATCATCGCCGGTGTTTCACTCGGTGGTGTAAAGGAATAAGACAATTTTGGGTTAATATATTTTATACAGAAACGGCATCGGAAATTTTCCGGTGCCGTTTTGCTGTATATAATGCGGTAGACAGCAGTGCGGTATTTGCTTTACAGTGAATCGGCTAAGAGAGAAGCATAAGAAAATCCCCTGTTAATCGCTTAACAGGGGATCGGAGTTTATTCGGTTATGGATTAGCCAAGTCTTGCTTCGAGATCAGCGAGTTCCTGCTTTAAGCCGTCGGGGAGCTTGTCACCGAACTGCTTGTAGAATTCCTTCATCTCTTCTACTTCCTTCTTCCAGAGGTCTCTGTCAACTGCGAGCAGTTTGTCTTCAACTTCTGATGTAACCTCATCCTCGATACCCTTGAGGTTGATGTCACCCTTCTTAGGAAGGTAGCCGATAGGAGTCTTTTCAGCGTCAATTGTGCCTTCACATCTCTTGATGATCCAGTCGAGAACTCTCATGTTGTCGCCGAAACCGGGCCAGATGAAGTTGCCGTTCTCGTCCTGCTTGAACCAGTTAACGTTGAAGATCTTAGGAGCCTTGTCACCGAGCTTCTTGCCCATTTCGAGCCAGTGTGCCCAGTAATCAGCCATGTGGTAGCCACAGAAGGGCTTCATAGCCATAGGATCGTGACGGAGTACGCCTACTGCACCTGTAGCAGCTGCTGTTGTTTCAGAAGAAACTGCAGAGCCTACATATGTGCCGTGCTGCCAGCTGAATGACTGGTAAACCAGAGGAGTTGTAGCTGCACGTCTGCCGCCGAAGATGATAGCTGAGATCGGAACACCCTGGGGGTTGTTGAACTCAGGTGAAATGCAGGGGCAGTTCTGAGCGGGAGCTGTGAAACGTGAGTTAGGATGAGCGAGCTTGTTGCCTGCTGCTGTGTATTCCTTACCGTTAACCTTGTTGCCCTTCCAGTCTGTTGCATTCTCGGGAGGATTCTTGTCAAGACCTTCCCACCAAGCTGTCATATCATCATTGTTGATAGCAACGTTTGTGAAGATTGTGTTCTTTCTTGTAGATGCAAGTGCGTTGTAGTTGCTCTTTGCGTTTGTACCGGGAGCAACGCCGAAGAAGCCGTTCTCGGGGTTGATAGCGTAAAGTCTGCCATCGGGACCCTGCTTCATCCAAGCAATATCGTCACCTACTGTGAATACTTCATAGCCTGCCTTCTTGTATCCCTCGGGAGGAATAAGCATAGCGAGGTTTGTTTTACCGCAAGCTGAGGGGAATGCTGCTGTGATATACTTGATGTCGCCATCGGGCTTCTTAACGCCGAGGATAAGCATATGTTCAGCCATCCAGCCTTCCTTCCAGCCCTGGTAAGAAGCGATACGGAGTGCGAAGCACTTCTTGCCGAGCAGTACGTTACCGCCGTAAGCTGAGTTGATAGACCAGATCGTGTTGTCTTCGGGGAACTGAACGATGTATCTCTTTTCGGGATCAACATCAGCCTTTGAGTGAAGGCATCTTACGAAGTCGTTGGAGTCATCGGGCAGGTTCTTGAATGCCTGTGCACCCATTCTTGTCATAATGTCCATGTTGAGTACAACATAGATAGAGTCTGTCAGCTCAACACCAACCTTAGCGATAGGCGAGCCGATAGGTCCCATTGAGTAGGGGATAACGTACATTGTACGACCCTTCATAACGCCGTCATAGAGCTTTGTCAGCTTAGCGTACATTTCCTTAGGATCCATCCAGTTGTTTGTAGGACCTGCATTCTCCTTCTCTCTTGAGCAGATGAATGTTCTGTCTTCTACACGGGCAACGTCGTTTTCAGCTGTTCTGTGATATAAGCAGCCGGGGAGCTTTTCCTGGTTGAGCTCAATCATCTCGCCTGTTGCGATAGCCTCGTCACGAAGAGCCTTGAGCTGTTCCTCGCTGCCATCGATCCATACAACCTTGTCGGGCTGTGTGAGGGCTTTCATTTCTTCAACCCACTTTAAAACATTCTGATTCTTTGTCATAACCGATTGTTCTCCTTTTCTTTATTTTATCAGCTTATGCTGATGAAAGTCATTCGGTAGGGAAATATCGATACGGTTCATTCGTACCTTGTTCCCCATTTACTATTATAAACTATTTTTTGCAATAGGTCAATAGCGAAATTGCAAAAAAGCTAAAAAAATTGCACAAAGTAAGCGTAATGCAACCGACTTTTTAATTTACGTCGGGAAAACTTATTACACGGCTGTATAACAGGTTTTCTTAAGGTCACGCTACCTTGTGCTTTTTATTTTACTATTTTAATATCTACTGATTTTAAAGGAATTAAATGTCAGCTTTTACTTCCTTGCGAAGCAGTATTATCGCAAGAAGGTTCGGTATTGCCATAAGGCCGTTGAAAAGATCGGATACGTCCCATACGACTGTTGCCTGAATCACTGCTCCCACGAAAGCGGTAACAATGAAAATTGCAAGATATACGCCTACCCACTTCTTTGTGAAAAGGTAAACGAAACAGCTTCTGCCGTATATCCACCAGCCTGTAACGGTTGTTATCGCAAAGATGAATGTTGCGATACTGAGGAATGCACCGGCGAAATCGCCAAGACCGTTCTGAAAGGCAACAAGAGCCATGTTGAAACCGCCTGCCTTTTTGTCTACCAGCTTGTCAGCGCCGCTTGTAAGTATGCAAAGAGCGGTCATAGTGCAGATGATAATCGTGTCGATAAATACCGAAAGCATTGCCCACATACCTTGCGTATGGTGCTTGTCAGCGCTTGAGTTTGCATTGATCATTACCGAGGAGCCAAGACCGGCTTCGTTTGAGAATACGCCTCGTTTTACGCCCCACTTCATAGCCTCGAGCATTACTACGCCGACAGTTCCTCCGCCTACAGCCTTGAAAGAAAAGGCTTCTGTGAATATCCTTGCGAATACGTCCGGAATATTCTGATAATTAATTATAATTACAGTAAGGCAGCCAATCAGATAGCCTCCTGCGGCTATCGGAATTACCCACGATGTGACTTTACTGAGGCGGTGGATGCCTCCGGGCGCTATTGCGGCAATTACTGCGGCGCAGAGGATTCCCGATACCCATAGAGGTACTCCAAGACAGTTCTGAAGTGCCATTGAAGCCGAATTCACCTGAGCCATATTACCTATGCCGAAGCTGGCACCTATACAGCAGACGGCGAACATTCCTGCAAAGAACACGCCGAGCTTTTTGCCGCCGAACGCTTTTTTTATGTAGGCGAACGGTACGCCGCCCGTAAGGCCGTCCGACTGCACAGTTCTGTACTTCGCACCGAGATAGTTTTCGGCAAAGCTGGTAGCCATACCGAGAAGTGCGGAAATCCACATCCAGAATATCGAGCCTGCGCCGCCTATAGCTATAGCGCTTCCTATTGCGATAATATTTCCTGTTCCTACTGTTGCACCGAGTGCGGCGGTAAGGGTTCTGAAAGGCGAAACCTTCTTTCCGTCAGCCTCAGGCTGTTTTGTAAGGAGTGTACGCTTTATTATAGTAGGGAAGTGCAGTATCTGCAAGCCCTTTGTTCTTATCGTAAAGATAATTCCCGAGCCTGCAAACAGTATAAGCACCGGTATGCCCCATACTATATTTTCGTTTATCCACTCTAATATTTCCATACTGACTTGTTCCTTTTCATCAAGCACAGACGTGGGTGCCTGTACGTTTTACATATTGATTGTATTCCTGAAAATCACCGATTATGACGGGAAAGCTCCACATCACGATATAATCTCGGCATTTCAGGGTAATTTCCGATTATAAATAGTATATAAAAAAAAGTAAAATCTGATAAAATTTTGAATAGTTACTGCTTGTTAATAATTAAAAGCAAAAGTATACAAGTCGAAAAAATAACCCCTCCGGTTTTACCGGAGGGGCGTAAAAACCTATTCTATTCCGACTATTCAAAATTTTTGGGCTTTTAGATTATTTCGTGCGGATTATTCGCCGCAGTATTCCTTCTTGTAGTATTCAACAAGGCCTACGAGATCCTCGTAACGCTTCTTGGAGTTAGCAACTGCCTTATCGAACAGTACGTTAGCTCTTTCGGGGTTAGCACGCATAAGAGAGTTGTAACGAACTTCTCTCATCATGAATTCCTTGTAATCACCTGTAGGAGCCTTGCTGTCGAGAGTGAACGGATTTGTTCCTGCGGGAGCAGCGGGGTTGAATCTGAACAGATGCCAGTAACCTGCCTGTACAGCTTCCTTTTCTACCTTCTGAGCGATTGTAAGGCCGCCCTTGATACCGTGGTTGATACAAGGAGCATAAGCGATAACCAGTGAAGGACCGTCATATGCTTCAGCTTCTGCGATTGCCTTTAAGCACTGGTTCATATCTGCACCCATTGAAATCTGAGCAACATATACATAACCGTACTTCATAGCGATACCGGAGAGATCCTTCTTCTTAACGTCCTTACCGCCTGCTGCGAACTGTGCAACTGCACCGATGTTTGTAGCCTTTGAAGCCTGTCCGCCTGTGTTGGAGTAAACTTCTGTATCGAATACGAATACATTTACATTCTTGCCTGATGCGAGAACGTGGTCAACACCGCCGTAACCGATGTCGTATGCCCAGCCGTCGCCGCCGAATATCCAGTTGGACTTCTTAGCGAGGTAGTTCTTAGCCTTGAGAACTGCTTTCTTTTCAGCGCAGTCGCAATCAAGAGCTTCAAGAGCAGCAACGAGATCCTTTGTAGCAGCAGCGTTTGCCTTACCGTCGTTAGCTGTTTCGAAGTATGTGTCGATCTTAGCCTTAATGTCAGCGTTTTCAGTCTTTTCAGCAATTGCCTTTAACTGACCCTGTGCTCTGTGTCTTAATGTATCCTGAGCGATGAACATACCGAGACCGTACTCAGCATTATCCTCGAACAGTGAGTTGCCCCAAGCGGGACCCTTGCCTTCCTTATTTACTGTATAAGGCGTTGAGGGAGCAGAGCCACCCCAGATTGATGAACAGCCTGTAGCGTTGGCAATGTACATTCTGTCGCCGAAGAGCTGTGTGATGAGCTTAGCGTAAGGAGTTTCACCACAGCCTGCGCAAGCGCCTGAGAATTCGAGCAGGGGCTGCTTGAACTGTGAACCCTTAACTGTTGTTTCCTTGAACTTCTCGTGAACCTCGGGCTTGTCGGCTACTTCCTTAACAGCGTAGTCGAACATGGGCTGTTCGTTCATCTGAGAATCAAGTGACTTCATAACGAGTGCCTTGTTCTTAGAGGGGCAAACCTGTGCGCAAACGCCGCAGCCTGTGCAGTCAAGAACAGAAGTTACCATAGCGAACTTCATTCCGGGAAGACCCATAGCGTCCTTCATCTTTGCACCTGCAGGAGCCTTAGCAGCTTCTTCTTCGGAAAGAATTACGGGACGGATAACTGCGTGAGGACAAACGAATGAACACTGGTTACACTCGATACAGTTCTCGGGAATCCACTCGGGAACGTCTACTGCGATACCACGCTTCTCATAAGCTGCAGAGCCCTGGGGGAATGTACCGTCAGCCATGCCTACGAATGTAGATACGGGGAGCTTGTCGCCTCTCTGAGCGTTAACGGGGATAAGGATATTGTTAACGAAATCAACGAGATCCTTTCTGTCACCTGTAGCTGTGTGAACGGGAAGTGTACCCTCAGCGTCAGCCCAAGATGCAGGAACGTCAACCTTGATAACCTCGCCTGCGCCCTTTTCGATTGCGGCGTAGTTCATTTTAACAATGTCGTCACCCTTCTTAGCAAATGACTTGTAAGCAGCCTTCTTCATATATTCGATAGCATCTTCAGCGGGGATGATGTTAGCGATTGAGAAGAATGCAGACTGTAATACAGTATTTGTCTTGTTGCCAAGACCGATTTCCTTAGCTACCTTGATAGCGTTGATGATGTAGAAGTTGATGTTGTTCTTAGCGATGTATGCCTTAACGGGAGCGGGGAGCTTCTCGTCAAGCTCGTCAACTGTCCACTGGCAGTTGAGCAGGAATGAACCGCCGGGTACAACGTCCTCAACCATATCGTACTTGTCGATGTATGAGGGGTTGTGGCAAGCTACGAAGTTAGCCTTGTTTACAAAGTAAGTTGACTTGATAGGCGACTTACCGAAACGAAGGTGAGAAATCGTAACACCGCCTGACTTCTTTGAGTCGTATGCGAAGTATGCCTGAGCATACATATCTGTGTGGTCACCGATGATCTTGATAGAGTTCTTATTAGCACCGACAGTACCGTCTGAACCAAGACCCCAGAACTTACAGCAGGTTGTGCCTTCGGGAGTTGTGTTGGGGTTCTCACCGATGGGCAGTGAAAGACCTGTAACGTCATCCTCGATACCGATTGTGAACCTGGGCTTTTCTGTGTTGTTGTATACTGCAATGATCTGAGCGGGGTTAGTATCCTTAGAACCAAGACCGTAACGACCTGTGAATACGGGTACATCCTGGAACTTGCCTGCCTGCTTGAGAGCTGCAACAACGTCGAGGTATAAGGGTTCGCCGAGTGCGCCGGGTTCCTTTGTTCTGTCAAGAACTGTAATCTTCTTAACAGTTTCGGGAATAGCAGATACGAAAGCGTCAACGCTGAAGGGTCTGTAAAGTCTAACCTTAACAAGACCAACCTTCTTGCCCTGAGCTAACATATAGTCGATTGTTTCTTCGATAGTATCGCAAACAGAGCCCATAGCAATGATTACCTGCTCAGCATCGGGAGCACCGTAGTAGTTGAACAGCTTGTAATCTGTACCGATCTCAGCGTTTACCTTGTCCATGTACTTCTGTACGATAGCGGGTGTAGCTTCATAGTACTTGTTGCTTGCTTCTCTTGCCTGGAAGAAGATGTCGGGGTTCTGAGCTGTGCCGTGCAGAACGGGCTTCTCAGGATTGAGAGCTCTGTTTCTGAAAGCGTCTACAGCTTCGTGGTCGAGCATCTTGTCGAGTGTTTCATAGTCCCATACTTCGATCTTCTGGATTTCGTGTGATGTTCTGAAACCGTCGAAGAAGTGAAGGAAAGGAACTCTTGCTTCGTATGTTGAAAGGTGAGCTACAGCACCGAGATCCATAACTTCCTGAGGGTTAGTGGAGCAGAGCATAGCATAGCCTGTCTGACGGCAAGCGTAGATGTCGCTGTGATCACCGAAAATAGAAAGTGCGTGTGTTGCAAGAGCACGAGCGGAAACATGAATAACGCTGGGCAGTAATTCACCTGCAATTTTATACATATTGGGGATCATGAGCAGTAAGCCCTGTGATGCTGTGTAAGTTGTAGTACATGCACCTGCTGCGAGAGAGCCGTGAACTGCGCCTGCTGCGCCGGCTTCTGACTGCATTTCTACTACCTTTACTTCCTGTCCGAAAATGTTCTTTCTTCCGGCTGTTGACCAGGAATCTGTTACTTCAGCCATTACTGAAGATGGTGTAATGGGGTAAATCGCTGCAACGTCAGTAAACGCATAAGACACGTGACCTGCGGCGTTGTTACCGTCCATAGTAAGTTTTTGTCTTCCCATGGGAATCGTCCTCCTTTGTTTTTGCATACGGTCATAACAAGACGTATGCTTTCAACTTAGTATTATATCATAATCGTTCCGGAATGTAAACCTCTAAAAGTGAAAATTTTCAGAATTTTTTAGTTTCCTGTACAATTTTTTGAGTCAGCTTAAGCTAACCGGATATAACTGTCTTTGAAAGAATGTTTTCCTCCGGCAACGAAAAATTTGCTCTGTATAAGATGTGACAGGCGTATTTCCGTTATCTGTGCGGTGAAGATGGCTGTGCCGCTGCGAGCGGATATCTGTTGTTTCGATAATCTTTGTGAAAAGTAAGAAAAAATTTCCCGCTCCTCCTTGAAATAATCACCGTTTAATGATACAATATTATATATAAACTTACTATGAAATTCGCTGCAACAGCAGTTTTAGGAACGGAGCAGAAAAATTGATCCAGTATTTAAAGGATATCTGGGAGAATATACAGAGTGTTTTTGCAACAATGGGACTTGTTGATTATCTTGATATTCTCCTTCTTGCCTATCTCATATATAAAGGCATTAAAATCATTAAGGAAACACGGGCGGAGCAGCTTATCAAAGGTATAATTCTGCTTGCTATACTTTTCTTTGTCGTAAACCAGTTTCAACTGAAGGCGATGAAGGTTATAATAGAAACCTTCCTCAATGTCGGAATTATCGCTATACTTATTGTATTCCAGCCTGAGCTTCGCCGTGTGCTTGAAAAAATGGGACGAACCACAAAGGTAAAAAAGCTGGCTCTTAATTTTGAAAGTAAGACGGATGCGGCGACCGCCGACATACATAACTGTATAGAGGCTGTCTGTACGGCTTGCGAACAGCTTTCGCAGACCGCTACGGGCGCACTTATCGTATTCGAGCGTGAAACAAAACTCGGTGAGCAGGTAGACACCGGTACGATAATCAACGCAACGCCGAGCCCTGAGCTTTTCGGCAATATATTTTTCCCGAACACACCGCTGCACGACGGTGCGGTGATAATCCGTGACAGCAAGGTATATGCCGCAGGATGTTTCCTGCCTAAGCCCCAGAAGGAAGAACTGATTTCAAAGGCTCTAGGTTCACGTCATAGAGCGGCTATCGGTATGAGCGAGGTTTCGGATGCAGTGATAGTTGTTGTTTCGGAAGAAACCGGTACTATATCTATAGCCGAAAACGGAAGTCTTACACGCTTTTACAATAAGGATACACTGCGAAAGCTGCTTACGGCAAAGCTGATTCCAGAAAAGCCCGAAGCAAAGAAGATGAAGAATAAGGCTTTAAAAAAGCATAAGAAAAACGCACCCGATGCGAAAAAAGAACAGGGGGCGGATAAATAATGAAGGAATGGATAAAGAGTTTTTTTCAGAATTTTGTAAAGAATCTTAAGAATATTATATTTGCGCTGATTATTGCAATCATTGTATGGTTTGCAATCTCGATGCAGATATTCCCTGATGTCACAACTCACGTCAGCGATATTCCGGTTGAAGTCAAGGCTACGGAATATATGACGGAAAATGCGCTTTCCGTAACGAACAGTTATGTTGATAAGATTACCGTGCAGGTAACAGGCAAAAGATATGAGGTAGGAAACCTTACCGCAAGCGACTTTACAGCCAGTGCGGATCTGTCGGCTATCACGGCGCCGGGTGAATATAAGGTAAAGGTTAACGTAACACCGGTAAAGGACAACAGCTGTACGGTTGACGATGAGGGTCTGAGCGTTAAGCTCAAGGTCGAAAAGACGGTATCAAAAACGTTCAGCATTTCCGACGGCAGTATGAAGGCTGTAGCTGAAGGCATTACCGCTACGGCGGGTATGAAGATAGACAGCGTTACCGCTGAGCCTTCAACTATAACGCTTACGGGCGACAGCACCGCAATAGACGCAGTGAAATCGGTTGAGATACGTTCTGTATTTGCTGGCGAAACCTCAGAGTCGGTTTCTTCAAAAGGTCAGATCGTTCTGCTTGGCAGTAACGGAGATATAATCGAAAATCCCGATATAAAATACGACAACGAGAGCTACACCGTGAATATAACGCTGTATAAACAGAAAACATTACCGCTTACCGTACAGTTTACGAATGTTCCGTCAAACTTTGATTTAAGCAGTCTTAAATACAGCATCTATCCCGAATCGCTCACTGTTTCTTCACCCGACGATTCACTTGATTCACAGGAGAAGTTCGAGATAGGAACGATAGATCTCAGTCAGCTTACGACCAAGTATTTGCAGAAGCTGACGCTTCCGATAGCTTTACCCGAAGGATATAAGAATATCAGCGGAAACACATCCGCTATGGTTTCGTTTGAGGATGCGGAGAATTACACGTTCCTCAGCTATACTGTCCAGAAGGATAATATCCGTATTATAAATGCACCGGACAATTTTGATGTCGATGTTCTTACAAACGAGCTCAGCGTCAATGTTACGGGTCCGGCAGATGAAATAGCGGCGCTTGCGTCAAAGGATATTTATGCGACGGTTGACCTTATGGGAACTACGCTTACCGCAGGGCTTAAAGATGTGACTGCGGAATTCACGTTGCGTGGAACCAAGGTCAGAAGCTGGGTGACAGGAGAATACAAGGTATCTATACAGGTAACCGAGAGGGCAGAGGATACTGCGGATTAAAATCGGAACGGAGATGTTTTCTTGAATATTTCATTGCTTTCACAGGCGGTCGGTACGTCTACCGATCCGCTTGAGAATGCGCAGGAGCAGATAAAAGAAGCAGAAACGTTTTTCAATCAAATGATAAACGCTTTTGTAGGATATCTGCCTACGCTGATTGCGGCGGCGGTAATACTGATAGTAGGAATAGTTATTTCCAAGCTCGTGCTGAAAATGATGAGCAGGGGCATGAAACACGATGTTATCGACAAGACTGTTTCACGCTTTATTTATTCATTGGTCAGAATACTGCTTTATGCGCTGCTCGCTACTATTGTTCTCGCCGTTCTCGGTGTTCCGATGACTTCTATAATAGCTGTGATAGGTACGGCAGGCGTTGCCATCGGACTTGCGCTTCAGGACAGCCTTTCAAATATAGCGGGCGGATTCAGCATAATGCTCACAAAGCCGTTCAAGATTGGAGATTACATCAAGGTCGATGATGTTGAGGGTACGGTTGAAGCAATCAATATGTGGTATACCGAGCTTCATTCATATGATAATAAAGCTATCTTCTATCCCAACGGGCAGATAACATCAAAGAAGGTCACCAACTATACAACGCTTGGAATAAGGCGTGTGGATATGGTATATACGATTTCTTACAATGCCGATTTCAGAAAGGCGATGGAAGTCCTCAAAAGCATCACAGACGCTCACGAGCTTATACTTAAAGAGCCTGAGCCGAAAATAAGGATAACCGAGCTTGCCGAGAGTGCTGTAAGAATAACCTGTTATCCGTGGGTAAAGGCCGAGGACTACTGGACGGTATACTTTGACCTTAACGAAGCGGTCAAGGAGCAGTTTGATAAGAACGGTATTGAGATACCCTATAATCAGCTTGATGTGCATCTGAAAAAAGATAATCAGGATGCCGCTACGAAAAAATAAAGCAGGCAATAATGCTTTCGCAGAGCTGTCGCAGGCTCTGCGAATTGTTATATCGGACGATATACGGTAAGAAAAATTTGTTTACGAATGAGAAAAGGAGTTTTTGGTGGACAAGATACATCTGAAATCACCGTCAAACTGGATAAACGATCCCAACGGATTTATATATTATAAAGGTAAGTACCATTTGTTCTATCAGCATTTCCCCTATGCGCCGGTATGGGGCAGAATGCACTGGGGACACGCTGTAAGTGACAATCTTGTTACATGGGAGCATAAGGGGATAGCTCTTTATCCTACCAAGAAAAATGACAGGAGCGGATGCTTCTCGGGTAGTGCGGTCGAGCATGACGGGAAAATGCACATTTTTTATACCGGCATAAATTATCGTGAGGAAGATCCCGAAAATATCAACTGCGCACTGAATTACGGCTTTATAGCGTCACAGATGAAGATTGTTTCGCAAGACGGATATACCTTTGATAATTTCAATGCGAAAACTACGATAATTCAACCTTTGCATGACAGCACTTCAGGCTCGGAATCCGACACCAGAGATCCTAAGGTATGGCGTGGCAGTGATGCGTGGTATATGATAGTAGGAAGCACCTATGACAACAACGGAAGATTCCTGTTTTTCAAAAGCGAAAATCTCGAAAACTGGGAATATGTGAATTATTGCGAAAAAAGAGGATTCGGCTGTATCTGGGAATGCCCGGATTATTTTGAAGTCAACGGTAAAGGCGTAGTAATCTTTTCACCCATCGGAATACTTAATGATAATATGACGTATGATTCAGCGGCGATATGCTGTTTTGCGGATTTTGACGAAAAAAGCTGTAAAATGACTATGAGCGATGAATACAGTATGTTTGATTACGGCATAGACCTGTATGCACCGCAGAGCAATACGGACGAAAACGGCAGACGTGTAGTTATTGCGTGGGCAAGAATGCCCGAAGCGGTAGGCGATAATGAGAATAAACGCATAGGTATGATGTGTATACCTCGTGTGGTTGACATAAGAAATAATCACATGTATTTTTCACCTCACCCGAACATAAGAAAAGCCTTTTCAAAAAAGAGCGGCAAGCCCTCGCATAAATCGGGATATATGCTGAAAACAGCGATAAACAACGGGGAGAGCATAAATATCGGCGGTTATATCATCCGCCGTGAAGATGATTTTATCATAACTGATCGGACAGCGGTTTTTATAAATGATAAAAATTACAGGCTTATTGCAAAAACACCTGTTGTGAAAGAGGGAAACAGGCTCGAAATCTATGTCGACAGCAATCTGATAGAAATATATATCAATGACGGGGAATATGTGCTGAGCAGTGTGGTTTACGGATTGTCGGATATAATTGAAGGCGGAGAATACGAGATTTTCGTAACGGAATAAATATCTGAAAGGAAATATATTATGGAAGAAAAGAACACAAATGTTTCGCAAACGGAAGAAAATCCGGAGCAGAACAGCCCTGAAATATCGATTGAGAGTGAAAGCACGACCGAAGCGGCAAAAGACGGCGTTAAGACGGCAGTGCCTAAATGGCTTATCGTAATTATAGCGGCTATGGCGGCGGTGATAATAGGACTTTCGGTAACGCTCGCAGTGATTCTCGCGGGAGGGAAAACCGTCGATGAATCGTCATCATCGCAGAGCGGCACATCCGCAGATAACAGCGAAAACTCATCATTATCCCAAAGCACGCAGAGCGATACTTCGACAGACAGCTCGCAGGGCACTGTAACGGAAGACGGCATCATCCTGCAATATTCCGTAGATAATTCGTGGGGCGACGACGGCAATATGAATTACGGGGTTCAGTTTGGTATCACCAACAATACAAACAGCGGAATTTCGGGCTGGGAGCTGGTCGTTGAAATAGACGGTCTTAAAGGCTGTGAGGGCTGGAACGGCACATACAGCCAAAACGGAAATACGGTAACTGTGACAAACGCCGAATATAACGGGGATATTCAGCCAGGCTCCACTGTGGTTATCGGCTGTAATCTGAATACGGACAAAGAACTGAAAATAAACAGGGCAGAGCTTAACAAAACGCAGTGCGTTGTTAAAGCGGGAAATGTAAATCAGAATAATCAGAACAATCAGAATAATCAGAATGCAAACGGCAACGGCACTTCCGAAGCAGATGTTGACGCATTGCTTGAAAGAAGCAAGGACGGCGAACAGGGTGACGACTGGCTACATACGGACGGAAACAAAATCCTTGATAAAGACGGTAAGCAGGTGTGGCTTACAGGTGTGAACTGGTTTGGATATAATACCGGTACGAATACATTCGACGGCTTATGGAACAGTGAGCTTAAGTCGTCCGTAAAGGCTATTGCCGATCACGGATTCAACCTTATCCGTGTGCCGATGTCGGCTGAGCTTATAAATTCGTGGGCGGCGGGAGAATATCCCAAGGCAAACTACAACAATGCCTACAACACAGAGCTTAACAGTATGAACAGTCTTCAGATATTCGATTATTTTCTGAAGCTGGCGGAGGAGAACGGTATTAAGGTTATGCCGGACATCCATTCCGCAGAAACGAATGCTTCAGGGCATACGGTGAATCTCTGGTATACCGACAAGGTAAGCGCAGAGGATTATTACAAGGCGCTTGAGTGGATGGCGGAACGTTATAAGGATAATGATACGATAATAGCGTACGATCTCAAGAATGAGCCGCACGGCAAGCCCTATGAAGCGGATAAAGCGGCGATATGGAACGATTCCGATTCGGCTAACAACTGGAAATATGTTGCCGAAACTGCCGCATCAAGAATACTTGCAAAGAATCCGAATGTGCTTATACTGGTAGAGGGTATCGAGATATATCCGACAGATATTAAGAACAACAAGGATTTCAGTTCGACAAATGACGATGATTACTATTTCAACTGGTGGGGCGGTAATCTCAGGGGCGTAAAGGATTTTCCTGTCAATCTCGGAAAATATCAGAACAAGCTGGTGTATTCTCCGCATGACTACGGTCCTACGGTTTATCAGCAGCCGTGGTTTGAGGGCGACTATGATTTTGACAGCCTTATGCGTGACTGCTGGCAGGACAACTGGTTCTTCATCTACAAGAACAATACCGCACCGCTTCTTATTGGAGAATGGGGCGGATTTATGAAGGAGCCTAATCTTAAATGGATGACCTGTATGCGCCGTCTGATAAGCGAGAACCATCTTAACCACACGTTCTGGTGCTACAATGCAAACTCGGGCGATACGGGCGGACTTGTGCTTGATGATTTTTCAACGTGGGACGAAGAAAAGTACGCATTTGTAAAGGAGGTTCTGTGGCAGGAAAATGGCAAGTTCGTAGGTCTTGACCATAAGATCGCACTCGGTGAAAACGGTATCACGCTGAAGGATGCCAAGGGGCTTTAGAGCCTGATAAGCGATGAAATTTAAATGCCGATAACGTCATGTCCATCCTTGCTAAAACGGCAGGGATGGATATGATGTGAGGCTAATAATAAAATATGTATCTGCTTTACGGGACGTTTATTGTCACGAAATGGCGGCAATTTTAAGCTGTAAAAGAAAATCGAAAAATTTTCAAAAAAGTCTTGACATTTCATTTTTATTGTGTTATAATATACAAGCGTCAATGAGATGCGTGCTTTTAAAGCAGTTAATGAATATGCGGGTGTAGTTCAATGGCTAGAATCCCAGCCTTCCAAGCTGGTTGTGTGGGTTCGATTCCCATCACCCGCTCCATAGTTTTCACGAAAGTGAAAACTTATTTATTTTGATAAATATGAAAATGCAGACCATGCGCCACTAGCTCAGCTGGATAGAGCAACCGCCTTCTAAGCGGTAGGTCACAGGTTCGAATCCTGTGTGGCGTGCCATTTATGGTGGGTGTAGCGTAGCTGGTTAACGCGTCGGATTGTGGTCCCGAAGATCGTGGGTTCGAGTCCCATCTCCCACCCCATATTTATTAAGAACGAATGCCGCCTGCGCTGGCTTATAGTGCCGGCGGCATTCGTTTATACTGGGATATAGCCAAGCGGTAAGGCAACGGACTTTGACTCCGTCACTCGTGGGTTCAAATCCCGCTATCCCAGCCAAATACCGTTTAAACCGCATTGTTATGCGGTTTAATTTTTTAATGACCAAATGTGACCGTTTTATTTCAAAAAAATTCTGTCAAGTATATTTACAGCACGTTCTTCTTCTCTCGGATATCCGAAGATGTAAAGGCACTTGAAAAGATTGAAAATCTGTGGAGAGACGCCTTGACAGCGGCGGTTGATAATCATGCTAAGATGACCGGCGTAAAAGAAAACACCGATACGGAGAGTAGCGGTGTGAAAATGTATATTGGTGAAAAGCTGGAAACAAAGGTTGTTGTTGGTGCTATTAAAGACAACATAGATAAAATCTCAAAAGAAGAGGTATTTGATGTTGAATATGATTCGGCAGTCGAAACCTATAAACACAAATCTGATTATGTTTTAAGTGTGTTTGACGAACAAAAAAACATTGCTTATAGGAACGATTTTGGCTTAATAGAATTGGTCAAATCAGGGGCAAAAAGCACAATTGCTCATGGATATGGCAAAACTAAGTTGTCAGCAGTTAAAGCAATTAAAGCAGTAATAGAAAACGGAAATATTATAACATACACGCCTAACTACGAGAAAACAAGTGTGGATAGATATATAATAGCGGCAAGAGGAAAAATAGATAATGCAGACGCTATTATGGGCGTTATAGTAAAATCTTATCCTGCTACGAAAAAATAGTAAATTCTATTTACACGAAGTAACAATAATAAAAGAAGCAGACTTGCCTTCAATGACCGCACCGCAATTAAGCGTAGATACGGTAAACAAATCTGCTTCTAATAACAATATATCACAAACTCCCGAAACTGTCAAGGAAAATAGCAAAAAATCTATATCCGAAACCGACAGCAACGGCAACAAGCTCACCGAACAGCAGAGAGAATATTTTAGGGATAGTAAAGTCGTTGATGAAAACGGAAATTTGCTTGTTATGTATCACGGTTCGCCTAATGCAACTTTTACTAAGTTTAGAAGCGGTTCGTATTTCACGCAAGACAAGAACTATGCAGATGTTTATAGAAGCTCTAACGCAAGCGCAATCAGTGCTAAGAAAACAGCAGACAAGCCCGACACTTATGCGGTTTATCTTAATATAACCAAACCGTTCGATACACGTAATAAAGCAGAACGTGACATATTCATGAGTGAATATTTCCGCAAATACGGAACGGGTACACCTCTAATGGAATCAGGCTTGCCAGATTGGACAGACGGTCTTGATTTACAGGAGTTCATAGAAGATGCGGGCTATGACTATGATGGCTTAATTCTTGACGAAGGGGCAACGGGGGGATATGGCAAAGAAGTAGCCACAAGAGGTTTATCATACGTTACATTTAACGCTAATCAAGTCAAGAACGTAGACAACACTGCGCCGACAGAGAACGAGGATATACGGTTTTCCCTTTCTGAACCTGTCGAGGAAAAGAACGACCTGATAGCTGTGCATAATATCTATGCGAACAAGATAAGTAAATCGTTAAAGCTTGGTGGTTTCCCAATGCCCTCAATAGCAGTCACAAAAGCTGATATGGGACACGAAAATTACGGCGAAATATCGCTTGTATTCGATAAATCCACCATTGACCCGAAAACCGATAAAAGGAATAAAATCTACGGTGGGGATGCAAGCCTTATTGATAACCCCAATCATAAATGAAAATCAAATTGAAGCAGTTGACAAGAGGAATTTATTATGCTATAATATTTAAGCTGTATTCAGATAATAGCAGTATCGAGGTGTAGCGCAGGTGGTAGCGCGCCTGCTTTGGGCAAAAAACGTGAGCGCTGCCGGTGGCAGAAAAAGCGAGCGTTTTTAGGCGCAGCGGTCGGAATGTCGAGGCTCATTATTGAGCCGAAGAGATTACGGGAACCGCAAGAGGGCGGACAAAGCAGGGAAGAAAACAGAGATATAAGAAAAAAGTTGATATAAAAATATCGAGGTGTAGCGCAGGTGGTAGCGCGCCTGCTTTGGGCAAAAAACGTGAGCGCTGCCGGTGGCAGAAAAAGCGAGCGTTTTTAGGCGCAGCGGTCGGAATGTCGAGGCTCATTATTGAGCCGAAGAGATTACGGGAACCGCAAGAGGGCGGACAAAGCAGGGAAGAAAACAGAGATATAAGAAAAAAGTTGATATAAAAATATCGAGGTGTAGCGCAGGTGGTAGCGCGCCTGCTTTGGGAGCAGGATGCCGCAGGTTCGAGTCCTGTCACCTCGACCATAACAGGACATCAATTTTGATACAATGCGTATCTTGAGCGGTGTCCGTTTTCTTTATCCGAAAATCCTTGTTTAATGGGATTTGTCAACACAATTTAACGAAAGAAGGCTCTGCGATGACTGAAAAACTGTCACAGCAGAGCCAGTTTGATTTCCTCCGGCTAAACCTTTTAACGATTGGTATGTAGATATGTCCACTTTTTTAGGTGGTATGTACATATTCACATTCACTGTTTCGAAGCCCGTCCATCAGCCTTTGATATATGCTGTCGGCGTACAGATCGTTTTCATACTGAAGTTCACCGAGTGGGCTTAAATTTATGTCCCGTCTGCAAGCTACAGCTTTGCCCAAGTCTGAACACGTCAGAATTGTAGAATAATAGGTCACCTCATCAGATTTAAACTGATTAAGTGTTTCCTTTTTGTGATTAAAAACACAGTGTGTTATGCAACGATCAATTCCAGCACCTGACCGCAGCCCATCTGCTGCTTTTGAAATGAATTGCTCATAACTTGCCACCGGCAAAAAGGCACTCTTAATTCGACAGTAGTCATCCTCCGTAACATCCAAGGTTTGATTTAGAACATCAAGTCCTGAAGCAAGCACGGCTTCTTTGAATAACTCATACATAGCAAACTCTCCACTTCACCGAAAATATCGTCCTCTAAGCAAGTATACCCGCAGAGTACAGTTTTGTTTTCCGTGTTACGTTGCGGTCTGTTAGATAATACTTTGACGTATTGCAGATATTTTCCTTTGCCGGACGATGTGTTTTGTGTGCTTGACATTAGGATTGCGTATGTTACTCTGTATTTTTCGTGATTATTCGCATTTACACAGTTCTTTTTTCAGAACCAAACATATCGGGGCGAACATTATTCTATCCCATTCTCAGCTTTCTTAATTCTAACCGCAAGATACTCTCTTGTGGGCAAATCAATTCTGAAACGTCCCTTAAAACTTCCGACATTCTCAACCGTCATGTTCCATGTGTCTATAATGTCGACGGTGTATATATTATTATCGTCAATATGATAATATCTGAATCCCGGACGTGAAATCCCGTGATAAAACAGGTGATAACCGGTTTCATCAGCTAGATTTTCATCTTCCGGAACCACACATAGCTCGTCCCATTCCATGTTTTTGGGTCGCAATCCGCCGTCCGGAGCTTCCTCAAGTATTTTTCGCATAAAAGCTATTCTTTCCGGGCTGTCACCTTTAAGCTCTCCGCCATGAGACCACCATACCGCCCTATCGTCTATATAGGTTTCGCCATGACCACCGTAGCCGCCGCGGCAAAGTGCTTCCCAGAACCTCCGAACAAGCTCTTGCGGCGAAATATTGCCCCACGCATACTGAATATTTCCCTCGTATAGCATTTCGTCAATTACTATCGGTTTGCCATAGCTTTTTCTCCACTCGGATGTTCCCTCCGGAGAACGCTGAATGCTGCAGTGCGTTATCCATGACTTTGTATGATCGTAAAACTGATTACCGTTATGTATTGATCGCAGGTGATCATACGGGTCGCTTTCTACGATTATCTGCGCATATCGTTCCCAGTCCTCAATGCTCTTGTTTTTTATCAGATCATATTCATTAGCAAATGCCCACCATACATTTCTGAAAGCCGAAAACCTTGCCGCTGTGTATTTCAGATAAAGTTCGTTGTGCTCCGGTGTCATTGTTGAGAAGCCCCAGCGGTCATACGGGTGAAAGAGGATAATATCTGCCTCAATACCCAGCTTTTGAAGCTCGGTGATACAGTATTCAATATGCTGAAAATGCTTGGGGTTAAACCTCTCAAAATCCCAGTTGTTGCCCTTGGAGTCCGGAGTGTAGCCCCACACATTGTCCTCTGTGATAGCACTTCCGTCAACCGGAGTACCCTCGTATGGATAGGAGCGAGGCTCACGTGAATTGTAGCAGTAGCTTTTAGGAAATATGCAGAAACGTATCTTGTTGAACGGGGAATTTCTCAGAGTTTCAAGAGTTTGTGCGATAAGGTCATCGCTTTGTAGATTCCATACATAACAGGTCGTGCCGACAGGATAATATGGTGTTCCGTCGGAATACTGAAAATGATATTTGTTATGTACCTTTACGCAGCCGTGATTATTTTCCGATGGCGGCGTGACAGAAAAAGTTCCTTCGTATTTACTGTCAGAAAAGTTCCCGCAGACCGTAAAATGGTATTCTTCCTCAAACGATGGCATGAATCTTACTTTGTATATTCCGTTCCCATCGTAAAAACCATTTACGGTTTTGCGCTCGGAATCGCTTTCAAATAGCGCAGTGATACTGCGTTCCAGAAATGGGTTGCCAGCGGTGGTTCCCTCGGAGCAAAACTCGAAAACGCCCCATTTTTCAACTGATTTTGTATAATTCATAATGGTTCCTCCAATGTCTTTACACATAAATCGACGGACCGCTGTGCTGGTGGAATCCGTCGGTTTAGATTTTGAATATCACAGGTAATCTGATTTATGGCGCTGAATAAGTGAATGTTATTTCCAGCGTCGAAAGTATCTCATTGTCTTTGACGGAAAGAACAGTCGCAGACAGATCGGATTTGTCGCCATCGGCGTGTCTGCAGTCATCGGGGATAGATGTTACCCACTGGTTATAGAGGTTTACTCTCGTGCAGTTACCGTCGTCGGAACAGGTATATTCCTTGCCGGATAGCTCACGGACTTCGCCGTTTACCTTAACCTCATCAATAGAGATAGTATAACCCGGGAAGAACTTCTCGCCGTTGTAAATCCCGAGAGCCGAGAAAAGCACTCCGCCCGAAAGTATTACTCTATCTGAGTCGACAGAGGAGGATAATATGAAAGCGCTCGAATGGGAAAGCGGTAAGAGGTTTGGCGGCGGAGCCTCAAAAGATGAAATTAACGAATGGTTGCAACAATTTAACTGAATATGAACCACCCGCCTCATTATGAGGTGGGTGGTTTTTGCAGCCGTATTCTTTGTTTAATGCGGCTCAAATTTTGACTTTACTTTTGCTCCTTCTTAGCAGTATTGCAGTTTCTGCCGCAGTACTGTACTTAAATTATAACACAAAGCCGCTTTTTTTCAATGGAAAAAACTCTTTCCTCCCGAAAGAAGAAAAAACAGCAGCCCGAAAAAGAAAAAGCCGCACAAGGTCTGACCCCCTGCGCGGCTGAAACGCATTGAATCTATCAGTTTATTTGAGCAGCTTGTTTTCCACCCTGAAAAAGTCCACGTCAACATAACCTCCCGACTGCTTTGTCGGGAAATTGAATATCGCGTAACGGTATCCCATAAAATGCAGACCGTAATAATTCATTTGCAGCGTGTTTCCTATTTTCGTCCAGTTATCGCCGTCGAGGCTGTAATAGAAATACGCCTTGTCCGCCGCGTTTTTGAAATCGCAGTCGACCCGCAGATACACTTCGTTTTCCGCTATTTCGACCCTTTCCGTTTCAAATTCCTGTTCAACGTTGTCGTTATCGTCATACCAAACCGTTACGATATATTTTTTCCCGTCCTCGATTTTTACGGCGACATAACCGTATTTTTCCGCGAAGGCGGCAAACCCCGCAACATCGCCCTCTTTCATTTCCGAAACGTCTAGCTTTATATATGCGCCGCATTCCGGTCCGAAGGTTCGCTGCGTAAGGGTGTTTCTCGCATTGGCAACAGTGCCGCAGACATCGCCCGTTCTCAGCCTAAGATAGCCTTTCCTCTCGGTGAGCGACCAGAGGCGGTTGTCGGGATTGTGGTTCCATTGCCATTCCAACCCGAGGTTAGAGCCGTTATAATCGCTCTCGCCCGCTTCCTCGGGCGTGTCGGCAAAGCTGTGATAGGATCTCACTATCTGTGAGTTGATAAATTCGTCGCTTGTGACGACGCTCTTTTTCTCGTGACCCGCGAAAGGAATCTTGGCGGTCTTGGGCACCTTTCCGTCAACGCCGACGACCGGCCAGCCGTCCTCCCATGTCATGGTCGACAAAACGGGAGTTCTGCCCACCGCCCCGTGATCCTGAAATACAAAGCAATACCAGTTGCCGTCCTTATCGTCGACGATACCGCCCTGTGCGGCACCGTCATTCCTGAAGCCCATATTATCGTCGATTATTACTTTCATTTCCCACTCGCCGTCGAGCGCTTTGCTTCTGTAACAAAGCTGCGTTCTTCTGCCATGAGGAGGCCATGTTATGATAAAAATATAGTAATATCCGTTCAGCTTATAGACGTGAGAACCCTCGGCAAGGCAGCCCTTGACAAGTCCCGCGTCGTTGATGAGTTTTCTCTTGGTTCCGGGCTTGACCGCGCTCAGATCCTTTTCCAGTTCAATGCACCATATCTGTCCGCCGCCGTAGACAAGATACACCTTGCCGTCGTCGAACAAAAGGCTCATATCATGGAAACACTCGTCAAACACGAACCTGTCCCATTTCCCGTTTTCTATATCGTCGGTATGATAGATATAAGTTTTTCCGGTGGAGAAGGAAGTGAAGCCGGCGTAATACACACCGTCGTTATATCTGAGGGTAGTCGCCCACTGACCCTTGCCGTAATTGTTTTCCCCGTTTCTTAAGGCAAGTTTATCACTGTCCTCCAGTGTATCAAAAACGTAATTTACCGTTTCCCAGTTTACAAGGTCGTAGGATCTCATTACGGGACACCCCGGAGACAGGTGCATGGTCGTCGAAACCATATAAAACGCGTCGTCAACGCGGATTATATCAATATCGGGCACGTCGGCGAAAATAACGGGATTTGTGTAGTTTCCGTTGCTGTCGTCGGTTGAAGTTATCGTGGATTTTATGATATCCTTATCAAGCATTGTGGTATCCTCCTCTTTTTTGGGCTCGGCGGTGACGCACGGTAGCAGATTCGACGTCACGGTGCCCGTGCCCACTTCTGCTGCGCATGCCGTCAGCGACAATGCAGCCATCAGCGCCGCAGCGAGCAAAACGAGTCTTTTCATTTTTTCTCCTGATTTTCCGCTGCCGACGTCAGCCGTCAAGCTCAAGACCGCTTACGGTGACATTGTAAGTGATGGATGTGAACGGCGTCTCTTCGCCGTTTATTTTAAGTGCCAGACGATAGTTTATCCATTCTATGTCTGTTTTCACCGCAAATATTCCGCATTCCTCCGTGCCGTAAATCAGCGATCCGACCTCGGAGCCGCCCCAGCCGTTTTCAAGCCCGTTTTCCGTCGAGCTTGCGGGATCGAGTTCCTTATTTACGGGAATTTCAACCTCTCCGTTTTCGGTTGCCAGCGTCAGCGATCTCACAAGCACCTTATACTTCGCATCGGTTTCGGTATTAATAAACCCGAGGTTGACTATGGCACTGTCCTTGTCAAAAGAAGATGATTTTATGGAATAGTCCCCGTTCTTCGGAACGTCGAGCATCGCAGAGGGGCTCGGTCCGGGCTCGGTCTGTCCCGAAAATACCAGCGTCTTGTAGGGTATATCGGTGGAGGCTATGCTCTCTTCGGGACGAAGCTGCTCGTCGCCCTTTGAAAACTTCCACGACTTAAGTTCTATATCGGAGCCGGAAAATACGAAATAAACGTTATGGTTTCTTCCGTCAAACTGCGCAAAGCCGTCCGAGCGTATTTTGGTATAATCCGCGCAGTCGAACTCGACGAATGCAGCGGCTTTGGAGGAGATATCGTCAAGACGAACCTCTATTCTTCCCTTGCCCTTGACCTCGGCGATAAACTCTGATGCCCCGTAGCCGAAGTCCGCTCCTCTTACATATATCCACGCGCCGTCGGCGGTGCTTTTTGCGGCAGGATCCGTTACCTTGTCGTATCCGATATCCGCACTGGTGAACATCAGCGCGCCGCTGTTATAGGTATAGGGGTCAACCAGCTTTATCTGCGCTACGCCCTTCTTGCTTGCCGCAGTTATGGGGATATCGCCCGTTGCCTTGTCCATGGGCAGATAGTCTGCCATCATACTGCGGAAGCCCGCTTTTCCTCCCATAAGCTCCTCCAGAAGAAGCGTATGGTGAATGATGTAGTTTACGCCCTTATATTCAATGAAATGAGTGTGGTTGTTAGCCCAGCGAAGTCCGGATGCCCCGTCGGCGTTCTCTCCTGCATTATAGAAATAGGGTCCTCTGCATTCCCAGCTATCCGCATCGAGAGGGGTCTTGGTGGTCATATACGCCATGCTGCACGCGGGCGGAACGTCGACCCCCTCGTACTCCTTCCAGCCGGTCTTGTGATCCTGCCAGTCGGTGCAGTATGTATAGTAATATACCCCGTCGATATAGTTCAGCTCGCTCGCCTCAAAAAAGTAGGGAGCGTCAATGGAAACAAATTCGCTGTCAAAGGAAAGCATATCCTTTCCCAGCTTTGCTATCTTCGGGATCTTGCTGTGCATAGTGTTGCCGTCTGCCGGTGTGCCTCCGCCGAAGGAGAGCCAGCCTACGCCATTTTCGTCAATGCACACGCCCGGGTCAAAGGGCGCGGGGCAATTCTCCAGCCCAGGCATATTCTGATAAACCAGAGGCTTGCCGAGCGGATCGGTCCACGGTCCCACAGGGTCGGTGGAGGTAATAACTCCCACACCGTTGCCGCTGTTTGAGAAGTAAAGGTAAAAATGCGTAAGTCCGTCGTCTTCAACGCGGGAAACTATCGACGGTGCCCATGAGTTATATATCCACGGCGCGATCTCTCCGACCTCTATCCTGCCGTGATATATCCAGTTTACCATATCGTCGGTGGAAAATACCACAAGCGATTTGATATGGGCGTAGTCGTTCTTTGTTCCCTCTTCCGACTGCTGTTGGTCGTTCGTGCCGTAAACGTAAAGCCTTCCGTTATATTCCACCGCGGTGGGATCGGCGCAGAATATGTTCGGCGAGATGGGATTTGCGTTACTCTCGTTTTTGTAGACATTTCCGCTTACCTCGTCGATTATTATTCCGTTGTTAAGGCTGTCGATTATTGTTTCGCTGTCAGGTTTGTCGATTGTTTCCGCTTTGCTCACACTGTCTACGCTGTCGGCAGAGCTTTCTGTCTGCACAGATGAATCATTCGAGCCGTTCTGCTCGGAACAGCCGGAAACAAGCAGCATAGCCGCTGTACAAATCAAAGCCGTTATCTTCTTGTTCATGGTTACTCCTTTCATTCAGCCTGCCATCTTTCAAGGCAGATGTCCTTGCTTGAAAATGCAAAATATACATTGTGAATTCCTGTTATTTTTGTGGGAAGAACCACAGGAATTTTATCAAATCCATCATTTGCGAGTTCGATCACTCCCAACGGTTCGGCATTCCTGTCATCAAGACGAAGCTCGATAACGCCCATGCCCTTTGCGGTAACGAGCAGCTTTTCTGTGCCCTTGCCGAAATCAACGCCCTTTATGTAAGTCCATGCGCCCCCTGCCAGCGACTTCACAGCCATTTTGCCGGTGGATATCTGTTCGTACCACATATCTGCGCAGGTGAACATTTCCGCACCGCTGTGAGCTTTATACGGGTCGAGCGGCTGAGTCTGCGTGACGCCTTCGCGTGTTGCCTTTGTGACGGGGAATTCCGTATCCGTGTAAGGCAGTAGATCCACGCACATACAGCGGAATCCTCCCTTTGTTTTCGTGCGCTCCTGAATGTGAAGTGTGTGGTGAAGAATGTACCTTGTTCCCTTATATTCGATAAGGTGGGTGTGATTGTTGCACCAGTCCATTCCGGAATCACCGGCGTTTAGGAAGAATCCGCCCTTGAACTGCCAGCTTTCCGGGTCAAGGGGAGTTTTGCTCGTCATACAGCCCATGCTGCATATTCCCGGCGCCGGAACGTCCGTTCTGTTCCAGTTTTCTCTTGACTGCCAGTCCATGCTGTATGTGTAGATAAACGTTCCGTTTTCGTAGTTCAGCTCGCTTGCCTCGAAGAAATACGGAGCGTCTATCGGAACAAAATCGCTGTCAAACGAAAGCATATCCTTTCCGAGCCGCACTATCTTAGGTACATTTGTGTGCAGCGTATTACTTGTAGGTGGGGTCCCTCCGCCGAACGCAAGCCAGCCTGTGCCGTTTTCGTCGATGCATACTCCCGGGTCAAAGGGCGCAGGACAGTTTTCAAGCCCCGGCATATTCTGATAGATTAGCGGCTTTCCGAGAGGGTCGCTCCACGGTCCGAGAGGGTGTTCCGCCGTAAGCACTCCTACACCGCAGCCGCTGTTCGAAAAGTAAAGGTAAAAATGAGTTTTTCCGTCCGCCTCAACTCTGGAAGTTACGGACGGCGCCCATGAATTCACTATCCAAGGTGCTATTTTTGCGACGTCTATGAAGCCATGGTATTCCCAGTTCACCATATCGTCAGTTGACAGCATAACGATGGATTTTATGTGCGCATAGCCGTTCTTTCCGTCATCGCCGACTGCCTCGTATTCCTGATGGTCGTTAGTGCCGTAAATATAAAGTCTGCCGTTGTACTCAACGCCTGTCGGGTCGGCGCAGAATACATTCGGCGAAATTGGATTAGCCGTATTTTCCAGCTTGTAGCAATTTTCGTTTATTTTCATTAGCATCACCTCATTGTTTTTTTGGCAACACCGCACAAAAACCATTTATTGGATTTTGTACGCATCTTGCTTACATTTTTTTCGTCATATTGCACAATACACGCACAATCTTTGCACGGTATTGCTTTAATTTTATTATACACATTGCAATGTAGAAATTCAACAGCGTATATTCGTTTAATCCACCTTTTAGTCATAATATGCACTTTTGCCCTTGACTTTAGTGCGGAATTAAGCTATACTGTAAACAGGGTGATATTATGCGCAGAAGAATAGCGGTCATTACCGCAAGAGCCGACGCATCCGAACAGCGAGATATACTATACGGAATATCCGAAGCCGCATTCCGGAATGACACCGATGTTGCGGTCTACTCAAACATATACAACCACTGGCAGGACGATAATCTGCTGAATTATGAGAACATAATTTACTCCCTGATTGAGCCGGATTTATTTGACGGCGTTATTGTCACAGCCGAGGCATTCCGGGATATAACAATAATCAACGACACAATCGATAAAATAAGAGCTGCAAAAATCCCCGCCATTGTTATTGACGGGGAGTTGGATGGATTTAAGAGCGTTTATTCCGATGATGAAACCGACCTGGAGAAAATGACGGAACATCTGATAACGGTTCACGGTTTCACAGACATCGACATACTGACGGGAAGCAGGGACAACGCCGCTTCGCAAAAGCGTCTGAACGGCTGCAAGCGCGCATTCGGAAAGCACGGAATAAGCCTTGATAATATCAGAGTGTATTACGGGAACTTCTGGAACGATTCAGGCGAGGAACTTGCCAGGCGGTATCTCAGCGGTGAAATTCCGCGGCCTCAGGCGGTGATATGCACCAACGATTCCATGGCGTTCGGGCTGTGTGATGTTCTTTCGGAGGCAGGAGTGGATATTCCCGGCGATCTGACAGTAACGGGCTACGACCTGACCGGCGGCGACCATACCGCAGGAAGGATATATCACTATCCGCTGCTGACGACTTACCGCAGAAACCGCCGTAAAATGGGATGGGACGCTGTGGGTGCTATTCTCGGCGGCAGTCCTGTTCAAGACAATTCCGACAGGTTCGTAAGCGGAAACACCTGCTCCTGCGGCGTCTGCCGTTCGCATCTTTTAAATGAGCTTATTGCGGAAAAGATAGACCAGTATCACACCATTATGAGCACCGTGGCACAGTTTTCCGGCAGGCTCACCACATCGCGTACTCTTGAGGAATACACCGGAGCGGTAAGCGAGTTTTTCTACCTGCTGCACGGTGCTGACAGGCTGTTTCTGTGCCTTGACAGCGCATGGAACAGTGAACGTTTCAACGGTGGTGAGTTTCTGTGCTGTGCGATAGGTAACGAGTATTCAGAACCTCCGATAAAGTTCAGCAGCGGCGAAACTCCCGTGCCGTTCATTACGGAGCACGATTCCCCTGCGATTTTCTATGTGAATCCCGTGTGCTTTCAGACAAGGCTTTACGGGTATACGGTGCTGGAATACAACCGCCCGGCGAGCTATGATTTCAGCTTCCGCGACTGGAACAAGACTGTTGCGGATACGCTGGAATTTCTGCGAATGAAGAATGATATTCACTATCTCACGCAATGCCAGCGGCAATCCGCACTGTATGATTCGCTGACGGGGTTCTACAATCTTCGTGAATTTGAAAGCATTGTGGAGGAAGCCGGGCATAACTTCTGCATTCAGGCGGTAAGGCTTAGTTTCCCGGACGGCGGAGAATACCTGTTTGGCGAAAACTACCGCAGCGATATAATCGCAGAAACAGCGTCAGCAATAAAACGTGTATGCACTCAGCATGAAATATGCTGCCGGACCGATGACAACACATTTCTTATCCTATTCAAAAGGGAAAACGGAATGTTTCCTGAGAAACTGAAAATATCGCTCCACAACGAGGTTTATTCACGGCACGATGAACGGCAGGTTATTATCACATACCACAGTTCCGATAACACGCTGGTCGGAGAACTGCGCTCAGCCGTATCGCTGAATGCAGAGCACAATGTCGGTCTGATAAGCGAACGAAGAATGCTCATGTACGGTAAGGAAGCAAGCAACCGAAAACAAGAGATAGACCGCCAGCACTACACTATTCCGAACCAAAGACCAAAAGATAAGCATTGTGGGAAAATCTAAACTTTTGGATTTTCCTACAATGCC
>OGYC01000345.1_pt1 | contig 52261 bp, 45 predicted proteins | sample 1576461 | NCBI WGS metagenome assembly OGYC01 (sample SAMEA3541569, study PRJEB24748) | human gut metagenome | biome: human gut; feature: human-associated habitat; material: faeces | place: China | collected 2012 | reverse complement strand
ATCAGGAATTACAGGAAGCCACTGAGGCATTATATGTTTACAATCAGGATGAAATAGTCAAACAGCAATGCCGTGCAAGGCAGGACTACTACAATCATGAACGTGGCACCCAGAAGAGGTTGGAAGAAGCAAGGACTGCGCTTGAGGAAAGCAAGGCTGTAATAGCAGCGCAGAAAGAAGCGTTGGAAAATCAAAAAAAGAATTCGAAAAAAGATAAAGCACTATTAAAAAAATCTGTAAAACTGCTTGCTGAAAAACTTCACATTTCAGAGGCAGAAGCCTGCAAACAAATCGGCATCAGCATAGAAGACTATCAGAAACTGAAATAACACAGACGGGAAAACATATGGAAAAGAATTATAAATTAATCATTGGATATGACGGAACAAGATATTTTGGCTGGGAGCATCAGCCGGGTAAGGATACGATCCAGGGCAAGCTGGAGGATGTTTTAAACCATTTGGCGGAGGAGCCTGTTTTGATCATAGGAGCAGGCAGGACGGATGCGGGTGTGCATGCCCGGGCAATGGTTGCAAATGTGGTGCTCTCTGTGGATATGACGGCGGAGGAGCTGCGGGACTACATGAACAGATATCTGCCGGATGACATTATCGTGCAGGAGGTGCGGGAAGCCTCCATGCGGTTTCATGCCAGATACAATGCAATCGGAAAGACATACTGTTATACAGTATTTGATGGCAAAACAAAGCCGTTATTTGACCGGAAATATGTATGGCAGTTAGAGAAGCCGGTCAATATAGAACGGATGCAGAAGGCGGCTGAATATCTGACAGGAGAGCATGATTTTATGAGTTTCTGTAAAAATCCGCAGAAGAAAAAATCGACAGTCCGCACAGTGGATCAGATTGAAATCCGCAGGAGGGGAGATTATGTGACGCTGACTTTCCATGGAAATGGATTTTTACGTAATATGGTGCGGATTCTGACAGGAACGCTTGTAGCGGTCGGACAGGGAGAAATGACGGCGGAGCAGGTGAAAGCTGCGCTGGAAGCCAAAGACCGTCTGGCAGCCGGGCAGACAGCACCCGCAAAGGGACTTTGTCTTTTGGAAGTAGACTATATGTGATACCGGAAACAATCTGCATGACAGCATAGTATCATCCTGCAAGATAGTTTTTCATAATACGGAGTGCATTTTTTTCGAGGCGGGAGACCTGTGCCTGTGAAATGCCGATGCTGTTTGCGACTTCCATCTGGGTTTTCCCTTCGAAGAAGCGGAGAGAAATGATCTCGTGTTCTCTTTCATTCAGTCGCTGCATTGCCTCTGAAAGTGAAAGGCTTTCTATCCAGATGTCTTCCTTGTTTTTGCGGTCGCTGATCTGATCCATGACATAGAGGGTGTCACCGCCGTCCGTGTAGATCGGCTCGTTCAGGCTCATGGGGCTTTGCATGGCATCGAGTGCATAAACAATATCTTCTTTGGCAATTCCTATTTCAGTGGCAATCTCATCAATCGTTGGTTCCTTTTGTGTCTGTTTTGTCATGGCTTCCCTGGCAGAAATTGCTTTATAGGCAATGTCTTTTAAGGAGCGGCTGACGCGGATTGAGTTGCTGTCACGCAAATAACGTCGGATCTCGCCCATGATCATGGGGACTGCGTAGGTAGAAAATTTTACACCGAGTGACAGGTCGAAATTATCAATTGATTTAATGAGACCGATACAACCGATCTGAAACAGATCATCCATATTTTCCGTGCTGGCGGAAAACCTTCTGATTACACTGAGTACAAGTCTGAGATTTCCTTCGATAAACTGGATCCGTGCATTTTCATTTCCATCTTTTATCTCCTTCAGTAAAAGCTCCTGTTCTGCACTGCCTAAAAGGGGCAGTCTTGCAGTATTGACACCGCAGATTTCAACCTTTCCCTGTGCCATTTTGTATGCCTCCTGTTTTTTCTTCTGATAGAAGAATGTGCATAAGTGGGAAAAAATATACAGTGATTTTGCAGACAAGCGGGACTTGGTGTGATAAAATATGATGAGATGCTGAATAGTTATGAAAAATGATTCAGGAGGGATTTAGGTGAAGCGAAAAGAGAATAAAATAAAGACAATATTTTTCATGCTGTTTGCCATATGTATGATGACGGTGCTAATGCATGATTCTGTATCTGCAGCCAATGTAAAGCTGAACCGTACACAGGTGCAGATTGTAAGAGGAGATACTTACAGGCTGTATGTGAAGGGCACAACGGCTAAAGTTAAATGGTATTCATCAAACGCAAAGATTGCAACTGTTTCGAATGGAAAAGTGACAGCAAAGAAAAAGGGAACTGCTGTCATTTATGCGAAGGTAAATGGGAAAAAGTATGCATGTAAGGTCACAGTTGTGACACAGCAGCGTGCCTATATAGATACCCTGCAAAGGCAGATCAATATACAGAGGCGCCGCTATGGATTTAATTCATACGATAGAAACCCGCTTTTGCAGCAGGCAGCCCAGAAGCGTGCCAAAGAGTTGGCAGAGAAATTCTCCCATGCAAGGCCGAATGGATATAGTTGGGCTTCTGCGATCAGTATGCGTTATAATTTTAAAAAGGCATCTGAATTGACAGCCCGCTACTATACAGATCCCCAAGAGGTGGTGGATGCGTGGATGTCCAAAGCATCTACAAAGGCGAAGATCATCAGTAAACGCTACAATGAAATTGGTGTAGGTGTTTATTTGGATGAGGATGGATTTTTATACTATGCTGTGATCGTTGCAGTACGAAAATAAAATGAAAAAATCTATATTTTCTATTGCCATCCGGAAAAGATGGTGGTATCATATCAACAAGTTAACAGTTTAAACCGATGAAGTGGAGATAAAAACAGATCGTGCACTTACAGAGAGACCGGAAAGGTGAGAGCCGGACAGAACGCAGCCTGTTAAATGGACCACGGAGGGCACAGGGAAAGGAAATATCTGAGTATTCTGTGACGTGAGGCATACGTTAGTTGTCTGGGATATGTCAGTATCCTGAAAGTGCACGCATATTGTCGTGAAGCAAGGTGGCACCGCGGAAAGTTTATTCGCCCTTGACAGAAGTAGATTCTGTCAAGGGCTTTTTTGTAGTGAGGAAGGAAACCAAGCACGTGCGAAGCACGTATTTGGTTTCACCCGAACGTACAACGAGAAAATCAGAGAGCGCGAAGCTTGTGATAAGGAGGGACCCACGAAGTGGGAGGATGCCTTATCACTAAGTAACGAGCTTTGCTCGTTACAGAAGCTTCAAGGTAGAAAAAATGATAGATACAGAACCGATTTTCAAGTTTAAGCAGGAAACAAACGAAAGGAGAATCCCATGTATTATTACCCAACCCTACAACAACTGAAAGAAATGCCGGATTTAAACCGGTACGGCGTTGTTCCGGTCTGCTGCGAGCTGTATGCAGACAGAAAGACACCGATCGAAGTGCTCCGGATTCTGAAGCATGTGAGCAGCCACTGCTATATGCTGGAAAGTGCAGAGGACAAAAAACAGTGGGGCAGATATACCTTCTTAGGTTATGAGCCGACATTGGAGATCACCTGTCATGATCATAAGCTCAGTATCCGTTCCGGTATGACCATAACGGAAACGGTCACACATCCCGGTAAATATCTGCGCCAGATCTTAGAGCAGTATAAAAGTCCGAAGCTGGAGGGTATGCCACCTTTTACAGGTGGACTGGTAGGCTATTTCTCCTATGATTATATTAAGTACAGTGAGCCGTCGCTTACATTAGATGCCAAAGAGGATGAGCACTTTAAGGACATGGATCTGATGCTGTTTGACAAGGTGATCTGTTTTGATAATTACAGACAGAAGATCCAGCTCATTGTGAACTGCAAGACAGACAATCTGGAAACGAATTACCATCAGGCGCAGAGACAGCTATCCGATATGGCAGATCTAATCTTGCACGGAGAGGCTGCAGAGGAAAAACCGCTGCATTTAAAATCCGAATTCAGACCGCTGTTTTCCAAAGATGCCTATTGCGAAATGGTGCAGAAAGGAAAAGATTACATAAAGGAAGGGGATATTTTCCAAGTCGTGCTTTCCAACCGGATGGAGGCGGATATGGAAGGAAGTCTTCTGGATACTTACCGCGTACTCAGGACCAGTAATCCTTCTCCGTATATGTTCTACTTTTCCAGTGAAGATGTGGAGATCGCAGGTGCTTCTCCCGAAACGCTTGTAAAGCTGGAACATGATAAGCTGTACACTTTCCCGCTGGCAGGCACAAGAAAAAGAGGCGAGACAGAAGCTGAAGACCAGAGACTGGAGCAGGAACTGTTAGCCGACGAAAAGGAAAGAGCAGAACATAATATGCTGGTTGATCTGGGCAGGAACGACATCGGAAAGATCAGCAGGATCGCATCGGTCGAGGTTGTGAAATATATGGAGATCGAAAGATTCTCCCATGTCATGCACATCGGATCGACCGTAACAGGAACGATCAGAGAGGATAAAGATGCGGTAGATGCGGTGGATGCTATTTTGCCGGCGGGAACACTTTCAGGTGCACCAAAGCTGCGGGCGTGTGAGATCATCAATGAGCTGGAGGACAACAAACGTGGCATTTACGGTGGTGCGATCGGTTATCTGGATTTTACCGGAAATCTGGACACCTGTATTGCCATAAGACTGGCATTTGCAAAGAACGGTAAAGTATATGTCAGATCCGGTGCAGGCATTGTGGCAGACAGTGTCCCGGAAAAGGAATATGAGGAATGTATCAACAAGGCAAAGGCAGTCATGAATGCCTTAAAAGAAGCGGATGGAGGAATTTAAGATGATCGTACTGATTGATAATTATGACAGCTTTTCTTATAACCTGTATCAGTTGATCGGAAAATATGATGCTGATATCCATGTTTACAGAAATGATAAGATCACTGTGGACGAGCTGGATGCATTACAGCCGGATGCGATCATTCTTTCGCCGGGACCGGGCAAACCGTCAGATGCAGGCATCTGTGAGGAAGTCGTCAAGAAGCTGTATACGAAATATCCGATTCTTGGGGTATGTCTGGGGCATCAGGCAATCTGTGAAGCCTTTGGATCAACAGTTACTTATGCGAAACAAATGATGCACGGAAAGACAAGTGAGATTCAGATCTCACCGGAAAGCCGGATCCTGAAGGGCTTAAAAGAGCCGGTAACAGTTGCCAGATATCATTCTCTGGCTGTCAGGGAAGAAACACTTCCAAAGGAACTCTCCATAGCGGCAAAAGCAGAGGATGGAGAGATCATGGCAGTGGAGCATGTAAAATATCCACTTTTCGGACTCCAGTTTCACCCGGAATCCATTATGACACCGCAGGGCGGCGAAATGATAAGGAATCTTTTGCAGTATAGTAAGAAAAATTCTAAATAACCCGTCTGCTCCCTTTAAAACAGGGAATAGAAAAGAGAAAGCGCAATAGAGATATAAAAACAATTCATATGAAACAAATAGAAATACTATAAAATCAAAAATGCAAAGAAAGGAAGAAACAAAAATGATCAAAGAAGCAATTATCAAGCTGACAAACAAAGAGAATTTAAGCTATGAGGAAGCAAAAGCCGTTATGAATGAAATCATGAGCGGAGAGGCTTCCGATGTACAGAAGAGTGCTTATCTGACTGCACTTACCATGAAAGGTGAGACGATTGACGAGATCACAGGTTCTGCGGAAGAAATGAGAAACCATGCGGTGCAGCTTTCCCATGAAGGAGATGTGCTGGAGATTGTCGGAACAGGCGGGGACAAATCAGATTCCTTTAACATTTCCACAACGTCTTCCCTTGTCATCGCTTCCGCAGGTGTTCCGGTTGCAAAGCATGGAAACCGTGCAGCCAGCAGTAAATCGGGTGCAGCGGATGTGCTGGAAAGCCTTGGTGTCAATATCACGATTTCACCCCAAAAGAGTGCAGAACTGCTGCAGAACATCGGTATCTGCTTCCTGTTTGCACAGAGTTATCATACCGCAATGAAATATGTGGGACCGATCCGTAAAGAGCTTGGTATCCGCACGATCTTCAATATTTTAGGACCTCTTGCAAATCCTGCCAGTGCAAATCTGCAAGTAATGGGTGTTTATGATGAAAGTCTTGTAGAGCCGCTTGCAAAAGTATTATCCAACCTTGGGGTGAAAAGAGCACTCGTTGTATACGGACAGGACAGACTGGATGAGATTTCAGCAAGTGCAGAAACGTCGGTATGCGAAGTAAAGGATGGTACATTTAAAAGCTATACGATCAGTCCGGAACAGTTTGGACTGACCAGATGCAAAAAGGAAGAGCTGACAGGCGGAACACCGGATGAGAATGCTGCGATCACTAAGGCAGTTTTAGCAGGCGAGCAGGGAGCCAGAAGAACAGCGGTTGTATTAAATGCGGGCGCAGGACTTTATGTAGCGGGAAAAGCAGATTCGATCGAAGCAGGCATCCGCCTTGCGGAAGAACTGATCGACAGCGGTAAGGCGGAAAAGAAGCGGGAAGAATTCGTGAAATATTCAAATATGTAAAAATTCAGGGACATGTAAATCCGTAATAAACAGGCCATTTATGGGCAGGTTTTTACAGCTTTATATGGTGAGGTAACTACATGAGCGAAAGGAAAAAAGATGATCTTAGATGAAATTGTAGCAAAAACAAAGGTGCGGCTGGAAGAAAATAAAAAGAAACTGCCGCCGGAAGAACTGCAGAAGCAGGCACTTTCCATGGCAGCAGACACAGGGTTCCCGTTTGAAAAAGCACTGAAGGCGGAGAGACTTTCTTTTATCTGTGAGGTCAAGAAAGCGTCCCCGTCCAAAGGGCTGATCGCACCGGATTTTCCGTATGTTGCGATCGCGGAGGAATATGAAAAGGCGGGTGCAAATGCTATTTCCGTGTTGACAGAGCCCTATTTCTTTCAGGGATCAGACAGTTATCTGCAGCAGATCAGTGAACATGTTTCCATTCCGCTGCTGCGAAAGGATTTTACGATCGATCCTTATATGATCTATGAGGCAAAGGTGATCGGTGCAAGTGCGATCCTTTTGATCTGTGCCATCCTGACGGATGAACAGTTAAAAAGTTACCTGCAGCTTGCAGATTCGCTGGGGCTTTCTGCACTGGTGGAGGCGCATGATGAAGCGGAAGTACAGCAGGCTCTTTCGGCAGGAGCCAGGATCATCGGTGTCAATAACCGGAATCTGAAGGATTTTACGGTAGATATTCAAAATTCCATAAGGCTGCGGAAGCTGATCCCAAAGGAGATCGTGTTTGTATCGGAGAGTGGCATGAAAACACCGGAGGATATCAAAAGACTGCGGGATAACGAGACGGATGCGGTGCTAATCGGGGAGACTTTTATGAGAAGCCCTGATAAAAAGAAAATGCTGGAGGATCTAAAGGGTATATGATAGACTGTAAGGTAAAGATCTGTGGGCTGCGCAGAGAGGAAGATATCTGCTGTGTCAATGCCTATCTGCCGGATTACATAGGGTTTGTCTTTTATCCGAAAAGTAAGCGGTATGTAACAGGAGAGCAGGCGCAGAAGCTGAAAGAAAAGCTGGATCCGTGTATCCGGGCAGTCGGTGTTTTTGTCAATGCAGATCCAGATGAGGTCATTGCACTGCTGCAGAAGAATATCATTGATATCGCACAGCTGCACGGGCAGGAGAGCGAAGAACAGCTCAGGAAGATCCGGGAACAGACGGGAAAGCCTGTGATCCGCGCGGTAAAGGTAACAGAAGAAACGAATCTGCAGGAGGCATATCAGACCGATGCAGATTATATTCTGCTGGATAACGGAATGGGCAGCGGAAAGCCGTTTCCATGGGACGTTATTTTAAAGCAGCTTGCGCAGGAAGAATTGCAGGAGAAGATCTGCAGGAAACCGTTTTTTCTGGCGGGCGGGATCAGTCCTGAAAATATGGAACGGGCGGCAGAAGCGTTCAGACCATATGCGCTCGATCTGAGCAGCAGTGTGGAGACAGACGGGGTGAAAGACCCGGAAAAAATAAGGAAACTGATGGAAACGATCAGGAAAAGAGGTACAGAATGAAAAAAGGAAGATATGGCATATACGGAGGACAGTACATCTCAGAAACGCTGATGAATGAACTGATCCATCTGGAAGAACAGTATGAATATTATAAAAAGGATCCTGCATTTCAAGAAGAACTGCACAGACTTTTGGTAGAATATGCAGGCAGACCGTCTCTTCTGTATTATGCGGAAAAGATGACAAAGGATCTGGGTGGTGCAAAGATTTATTTAAAGAGAGAGGATCTGAACCATACAGGTGCACATAAGATCAACAACGTACTGGGGCAGGCACTGCTGGCAAAGAAGATGGGAAAGACGAGACTGATCGCAGAAACCGGAGCAGGGCAGCATGGTGTTGCAACTGCAACGGCAGCAGCTTTATTCGGTATGGAATGTGAGATCTTCATGGGAAAAGAAGATACGGACAGACAGGCTCTGAATGTATACAGAATGGAGCTGTTAGGTGCAAAGGTACATGCGGTCACAAGCGGTACGATGACTTTGAAGGATGCGGTAAACGAAGCAATGCGTGAATGGTCTACCAGAGTTTCAGATACGCATTATGTGCTCGGTTCCGTTATGGGTCCACACCCGTTCCCGATGATCGTCAGAGATTTCCAGAGCGTGATCAGTCAGGAAGCAAGAGCACAGATCCTTGAAAAAGAAGGGAAACTGCCAAAAGCTGTAGTTGCCTGCGTCGGTGGCGGCAGCAATGCGATCGGTATGTTTTACAATTTTATTCCGGATGAAGGCGTGCAGCTTATCGGCTGCGAAGCAGCGGGAAAAGGCATAGATACCGATAAGCATGCAGCAACGATCGCAAAGGGAAGTGTCGGTATTTTCCATGGTATGAAATCTTATTTCTGTCAGGATGAGCAGGGACAGATCGCACCGGTTTATTCCATCTCCGCAGGTCTGGACTATCCGGGCATCGGACCGGAGCATGCATATCTGCATGACAGCGGACGTGCGGCCTATGTACCGGTAACGGATGATGAGGCAGTGGAAGCATTTGAATATCTGGCACGTACGGAAGGTATCATCTGTGCCATTGAAAGTGCCCACGCTGTTGCCCATGTGAAAAAGATCGCAGGCAGTATGTCAAAGGATGACAGCATTATTATCTGCCTGTCAGGACGTGGAGATAAAGATGTGGCAGCGATTGCCAGATATAAGGGGGTAGATTTACATGAGTAAGATTACAGACGCATTCAAAGATACAAAGGCATTTATCCCGTTTATTACGGCAGGAGATCCATGTCTTTCCAAAACAGTGGAATATGTAGTACAGATGGCAAAAGCCGGTGCGGACATCATTGAGATCGGTATTCCGTTTTCAGATCCGACAGCGGAAGGTGTTGTGATCCAGAACGCCAATATCCGTGCACTTGCAAACGGCTTTACGATGGAAGGACTGTTTGATGCGGTAAAGCAGATCCGCAGCCAGACCGATATTCCGCTTATTTTCATGACTTATATCAATCCGGTATTCCATTATGGCTATGAGGCTTTCTTTGCAAAATGTCAGGAGCTTTCCGTAAACGGCTTTATTTCCCCGGATGTTCCGTTTGAGGAGAAAGAAGAAGTGGAAGAGGTCGCTAAGAAATACGGTGTCGATGTGATCTCCATGATCTCGCCGACTTCCGAGGAACGTATCGCAAGAATTGCAAAAGAAGCAACCGGCTTTATTTACGTGGTATCCTCCATGGGCGTAACGGGTGTCCGCAGTGAGATCCATACAGATCTTGCAAAGATCATAGAAAAGATCCGTTCTGTGACGGATGTACCGTGTGCGATCGGCTTCGGGATCAGTACACCGGAGCAGGCAGAGAAGATGGCTGCACTTGCAGACGGTGTGATCGTAGGCAGCGCGATCGTCAAGATCGTGGCAGAATACAAAGAAGAGGCTGCGCAGCCTCTGTATGACTACGTAGCCTCTATGAAACAGGCAGTACTTGCTGCCAGATAAAGGGGATTAGCTTCTGCTGATCATGATATCTGCAGAAAGGGTTACCGTCCGGGAAAGACGGATATCATCACTTGCACTGCCAAGCAGGATTTCATAAGTGCCTGCAGGTGCAATGTAACAATGCTTTTCTATATCATAATAAGAAAATGCTTCCGCAGTCAGTGCAAAGGTGTAAGCAGCCTTTGCATGGGCTGCGATTTCTTTTTTATCAAAACCGCGCAGTTCCTTGACAGGGCGTTTTACCTTGCTGCCTTTTGCCGCAATATAAAGCTGTACGGATTCCATAGCGTCAATATCCGAATCGTTGCTCACTGCTAACTCAACTGTATAAAGTGCAGGAAGTGCATCAAGAGACTGCAGCTGATCTGTTACTTTCTGCGGATGAGCGGTAACCTGTAGATCACTATAGGTAAATGCCGCATAGGACAGACCGTGTCCGAACGCAAACTGTGGTTTGACCTGATACGTATCGAAGTAGCGGTAGCCAACATAAACATCTTCCGCATAGGAAACATCTGTGGAAGTACCGAACTGTCCGATGCTGTGTGCAGGAGAGTCGGATAATTCCTTGGGATAGGTTGTAGGCAGCTTACCACTTGGAGATACTTCGCCGAATAACAGGTTTGCAAAGGCACGTCCTGTTTCCATGCCTGCATAGTAGGAAAGCAGCAGTGTATCTGTCTGATCGATCCATTCTGTCATGGAGAACGGAGAACCTGCAACCATTGTGACGATCATATCCGGGCGGACTGCCAAAAGCTTTTTGATCAGCGCATCCTGTCCGTATGGCAGATGATAATCAGATCTGTCTCTGTCCTCTACATCAAAATCGTGGTTCAGACCACCGACATAGATGACAGCGTCTGCGTCCTTGCAGGCAGCGATCGCACGTTCTTCATAGCTTTTATTTAAAGCAGCAATTTCTTCTTTTTTTACAAGTCTGTCCTGGCGTGGACCGAATATGGAATCATTGACAGGAAGCATACAGTTCTGGGCTGTGATGTCATTCCATGCATTTCCGGTAACACAGGCATAATAACCGGGTTCATAAACCACTTCACAGTTACCGCCAAGGAACATCTTAATCCCCATCAGTGGTGTGATCTCATAAAGTGCCTTGATTTCCGCACTGCCACCGCCTGCAGCATGGGTTCTGTCGGCATTATCGCCTATCACAACGACTTTTTTCAGCTTTTCAGGGTTCAGTGGCAGCAGCTTCTTTTCATTTTTCAGAAGGATCATGGATTCTTCTGCGGTCTGCAGCAGTTTACCCGGATGTGAAGGATCGTTGTAGCTTCCTTTCTGCCGCTTGCCGTCCAGCATATGAAGCTCATTCATGACATGCAGGATGTGCATCACCTTTTTGTCAAGCTCTGCTTCCTGGACCTGTCCGTTTAAAACTGCTTTTTTGAGTGGTTGTGCCATTTTATAATTGTCAAAATCATCGGTAACGTTCATATCGATGTCAATCTCACAGTTACCGGCCTTTACGGTATCTTTGATCGCATTCCAGTCGGAAACATAAATGCCGTCAAAGCCCCATTCCTGACGCAGGATACCATCGATCATTTCCTGGCTGTGGCAGAGGTATTCTTCATGGAAGCGGTTATAAGAGCCCATCATGCCCATTGTGTGCGCTTTTTTGACTGTGGCACGGAAAGCAGGCAGATAGATTTCCCACAGAGCGCGTTCGCTGACGTCCGCGTTGTAGCCTGTACGGTCTGTTTCCTGGTTGTTAAGGGCATAATGCTTGACACAGGCGGAAACATCATTTTGCTGTATACCTTCTACAAAAGGAACTGCAATTTCTGCTGTCAGATAAGGATCTTCGCTCATATATTCAAAGTTACGGCCGCCAAGCGGAGAACGGTGGATGTTGATGCCCGGTGCAAGGATCATGTCTTTGCCGCGCCCTCTGGCTTCACGTCCTAAAATAGTACCGCTTTCCAGCGCGCGTTTTCTGTTAAAAGTAGCGGCAAGAGCACTGTTGCTTGGCAGATAAGAGGTTGCATCGTCATTTCCGCCGATCGGGATCCAGGCATCTCTTTGATATTCTTTTCTTGGACCCATAGGTCCGTCATCGAAAGTAAAGGCGGGAACATTTTTTTCTGTCACCGCACCTGTCTGGAACATGGATGCGCCATGGATCATGGTGATCTTATCATCAAGGGTCAGCGTGTTTAAAAGCTGTATCAGCTCCTGTTTGTTCATAGATAATACCTCCTGTTATTGTATAATTATGATAGATAACTTAAATGACTTCATCTGATATAGCTACTTTAACAGAAAATAAAATAAATGATATCAAATGTGTGATAAATATGTTAGAATTATGATGCAATAGAAGAGAGAAAATAAACATCTTTATCTGTAAAAAGTGAGGCTGTTATGAAAAAACTGAATTATGAAAAATTCATGGAACGTGAAGTTGTCCATGCACCTTATGAGAGAGAATTATCTTTTTATGAGTGGATCAAACAGGGGGATGTAGAGAAAATACGGAAATGGGCAGATGAGACGGAAGGAATGGGCTCGGAAGGTGGGATGGGTGTATTATCCCAAAATCCCGTACGGAATATTTCCTATCATATTATCATATCGATCGCTATGATCACCCGCTTTTGTATTGAGGGCGGGATGGATCCGGAAACTGCGTACGGACTTTCCGATATGTATATCCAGACGGTGGATGAAACGCATTCGATCCCGGAACTGGACAGTCTGCTGAAGCAGCTTTGTATGGATTATGCTAAAAGAATGCAGAAACTGAAAAAAGAGAAAGTCTATTCTAAAAATGTGGTGCAGTGCATTGATTATATATATCAGCATATCGGAGAGCGGGTTACAGCACAGATGCTTGCGGATCATTGCGGACTGCATGTCAATTACCTGTCACGCCTGTTTAAAAAGGAAATGGGACAGACGATCAGCGAATATATCAGAAGGAGTAAGATCGACACTGCCAAGAATATGTTGAAATACTCTTCCTATTCTTATTCGGATATTGCAGCAGGACTTGCGTTTTCCTCGCAGAGTCATTTTACGCATGTATTCCGGGAAGAAACGAAAATGACACCGCGACAGTACAGAGATCATTATTATAGAACAAACTGGGGAGAAGAAAAATGAGTAGTTATATCACAACAAGCAGCAAGATCCATTTTACGCCGGTTTCACCGGATCCGGAACAGATCGTGATCCGGGATATCGCACATGCCCTTTCCCTGATGACACGGGCAAACGGACATTTTCCGGAATTTTATTCCGTGGGACAGCATTGTATCCATTGTTATGAGGAAGCGGTTGCCAGAAAATACAGTCCGTTTCTCTGCAAGGCATGTCTTTTACATGATGCAAGTGAAGCCTATCTGGCAGATATCACAAGACCGGTCAAGCAGTTTCTGCCCGGCTATCTGGAAATTGAAAAGCGGCTGCAGGATACGATTTATGAAAAGTTTCTGGGGCGTGTTCCGACAGAGACGGAACAGACCGCAATTTCTTCTGTGGACGACACACTTTTATATTATGAATTTGATCATTACATGGGAGAAAAGTTACAGAAAAAGCCGCCCAAGCTATATTCAGCGCCCATTTTCGAGCAAAAAACGTTTTCGGAGATTGAAGAGAAGTACATACTTTTTTCACAAAGTTGACAAATTTCTATAACAAATTTCCAATATTCTGTAAACAAAAGAAAGGGAAAATACAGATAGTTGCAAAAAGACAACTTTGAGGAAGAGAGGTAAGAATTATGTATGACAACGATTTGAATCAGGATTTAACATATGTGGAAAGAAATCCGGAAGTCCCAATGCCGGAGGACAATGGTAAGAAAAAACATAAAAAAGAAAAGAAACCGGGGAAAGGAACCGGCAGAAGCGCATTAAACGGTCTGGTATTCGGGCTTTGTGCAGCATTGATCTTCTGCGGGGTGGTAGCAGTCGGTAACAGAACGTTTTTAAAACCGGAGCAGCGGGAAACCGTGGCAAGTGCAGAAACAGCAGAAACGACGGATGCAACGGATATAAAAGCTGATATTCCAAACACAACGACAAGCACAGCGCAGACTGTATCGCAGGCAGGCACAGGTTATTCCGTATCCGACATTGCCAAAAACTGTATGCCTTCCATCGTAGCGATCACTACAAAAGGAATTGAAGAAGTCAGAAGTATGTTTGGTACACAGCAGAGAGAAAGTGAAGGTGCAGGTTCCGGTATTATCGTAGGAAAGAATGATACAGAGCTGCTTATCGCAACCAATAATCATGTAGTCAGCGGTGCGGAAGAAGTTTCCGTCTGTTTTGATGATTCAGAGGATTCTGTTGTATCTGCAAAGGTAAAAGGAACAGATTCTTCCAATGATCTTGCAATCGTATCCGTAGCATTATCCGATATCAGTGATGATATCCTTTCCAATATTAAGATCGCAACGATCGGTGATTCTTCTTCCGTTCAGGTAGGAGATCAGGTAGTAGCCATCGGTAACGCACTCGGTTACGGACAAAGCGTTACAACAGGTATTGTTTCCGCATTGGACAGAGAGGTTACGATCGATAATGTAACATCCAAGCTGATCCAGACAGATGCAGCGATCAACCCTGGTAACAGTGGTGGTGCCTTATTAAACATGAAAGGTGAACTGATCGGTATCAACTCAGCCAAATATGCTTCCGCAGAAGTAGAAGGCATGGGATATGCGATTCCGGTAGCAACAGCACAGCCGATTCTGGATAATCTGATGACAAGAGAAACCAGAGATGTTGTTTCCGAAGATGAAGCAGGTTACCTTGGAGTATCTGTACAGGATGTATCAGAGGAAGCTTCTTCTTACTACGGAATTCCATCCGGTGCATATCTGGCAGCCGTAGAAGAAAATGGAGCAGCAGCAAAGGCAGGTATCAAACAGGGCGATATCATCACAAAATTTGACGGACTTTCCATTTCAAGTGCTTCCGAACTGAAAAGCACAATTGCCTACTACAAAGAAGGCGAGACTGTAGATGTTACTTATATGCGCTCCAACAACGGTGAATATGAAGAACATACCGTAAGTGTTACGCTGGCAAAGAGTGAAGCCGCTGCAAAGCAGAACGCGCAGCAGAAGAACAGTACCGACAGTCAGAGTGGCAATCCAAAAGACGGGCTGACCGTTCCGGATCCGGATGCAGATCAGTCAGAAGATCAGCAGCAGGACGAAAGTCAGTACTATGGAAATATGCAGGATTTTTTCAATGAATTTTTCGGATATTAAAGGAAATGTCCGGACAGATGTGAAAGAAGCCTGTAATAGGGAATGAAATATAGGAATGTGCAAAAGGATTTCTTCCGGGAAAAACAGGAAGAAATCCTTTTTGCGCTCCGCCTTGCAAAATAGAGTAAAATCGTTATAATGGATACAGAAATAGGGAAGATGATTCGGAAGGTGTAATATGAAGCAAAAGACAAAAGAAAATCTGAAATCTATCAGAAGTTACATGATAAATAATTATCTGATCTCGGTTCTGATGATACTGGTGATCGAAGTGCTGGCAAGGCATTCTCTGACGGATGGGATCCGTTTTGTATGGGATCATCCGTTTCTGACTTTGTTAAGTGCAGCGATACTGACTGCTTTTTATGCACTGGCACTGCTTGTGCCCAAGCGTAATTTTGTATGGCTGTGTATTACAGTGGTTATTGTGGGATTAGCGGTGACCAATTCTATTTTACTCTGCTTCCGTATCACACCGCTGGCAGCAACGGATATTGCGCTGCTGACTTCTGTGTTCGAGATCATGGGGATTTACCTGACAGTATGGCAGATCATTTTGCTGGTACTTTTGGTTCTTGTAGTGATAGCGGGGCTTATTTATCTGGGCATCCGTATGAAAAAACAGGCGTATCATCCACTTCTTGCGGTCTGTAATGCAGTGATTTCTATTCTGGCGGTCGTTTTGATGATCCATATCGGGGATGCAAGGGGCTGGCTGCAGACAGAATTTGCCAATCTGCCGGATGCATATGCGGATAACGGATTTGTTTACTGCTTTACCAGAAGTCTGTTTGACCGGGGCATTTCCAAGCCGGATACTTATGATGAAGATACTGTGGATAATATTCTGGAGGATATGAAAAAGCAGAAGACTAACGAGGTGGAAGAAAAGCCTAATATCATCTTTATACAGTTGGAATCTTTTATGGATTTAAAACGCATGCAGGGAGTAACGTATTCGGAAGAGCCGACACCGGTTTACAGCAGCTTACGGAAAACCTGTCCGGGCGGATTTTTGAAAGTACCGAGTGTGGGAGCAGGAACGGCAAATACGGAATTTGAAATACTGACCGGTATGACGCTGGATTATTTCGGCGCGGGGGAATATCCTTATAAGACGGTTCTGCAGGATGAAACATGTGAATCCATGGCATACAATCTGAGGGAGCTGGGTTACCGGACCGGAGTACTTCATAATAATACGGGATCCTTTTACAGCAGAAATAAGGTGTTTGCAAACCTGGGCTTTGATTATTTTGTTTCATCGGAATATATGGAAAATCTGTCCTACAATCCGATCGGATGGGCAAAAGATAAGGTTTTGACGGGGCAGATCCAGCATATTTTGAAGGCAACATCTGAGCCGGATCTGATTTATACCATCACAGTACAGGATCATGGTAAATATCCGACTGAGCTTTTAGAAAATCCGCATATTAAAGTAAGTGGGTTTGCACCGGAGGATGAAGAACGGCAAAACGCTTTTACTTACTATGTCAATCAATGTCATGAAACGGATGCCTTCTTAGGTTCTCTGATCGCAACACTGAATGCTTTTGAGGAGCCGGTCGTGCTTGTTTTGTACGGCGATCATCTTCCGAATCTGGATATTACGGAAGAAGAGCTTGCAAGCGGAAATCTGTTCCAGACAGAATATGTGATCTGGTCAAATAAAAAGATGCTGGAAGATTACGAGTTATCCAAAAAAAATGAAAATCTGTATGCTTACCAGCTTTCTGCCCATGTGCTGAAGCTGCTTGGCATGAACAACGGACTGCTTACGAAATTTCATCAGATGTACCATAACTATGATAATTACAAATCAAATCTGAAAATTCTGCAATATGATATGCTGTATGGGAAAAAAGAGGTTTATGACGGACTTTCGCCATATGAGCCGACGGATCTGCAGATGGGCTTTGATCCGATCCGGATCACGGATGTTTCTTCGGTCGGTGGCTCGGTATATGTCATGGGCAAAAACTTTACGGAAAGCAGCTTTGTCTTTATTGACGGAAAGAAGCAGGATACGGTATTTTTAAATGAGAATACACTGATGGTATCGGATAAGGAGCTCGAAGGCGGCGAAGAGGTTTATGTCGCACAGCTTACCGATGTCAGCGCACAGCTGAGCAGTACAGAGGTGTTTATCTACGGGGACTGAAAGAGAACAGCCTGATAAAATGATAGAAATGAAAAAGGAAGGATACAAAAATGGAACTGATTGGAAAAGAAGGTTTTACTTTTACAGAAGGCGGCGTATGCGCGGCAAAAGGGTTTCTGGCAAATGGACTCAACTGCGGATTGAACAGTGATCAGAATAAAAATGATCTCTGCCTGATCATGAGCGAAAGCGAGTGCAGCGCAGCAGCGGTTTACACGCAGAATAAAGTAAAAGGTGCACCAATCCTGGTAACAAAGCAGCATCTGGCAAAAACGGGCGGAAAGGCAAAGGCAGTGATCGCTAACTCAAAAAATGCCAATACCTGTAATGCGGATGGAGAAGAAAAAGCAGAGAAAATGTGTCAGCTGGCAGCAGGGCAGCTGGGCATCAAAGCAGAAGAAGTCATTGTGGCATCCACCGGCGTGATCGGACAGATCCTGCCAATCGAGCCAATCGAAACGCATATAGAGGAGCTTGCAAAAGGGCTGACAGCAGATGGTAATGAAAAGGCAGCAACAGCGATCATGACAACGGATACTGTCAAAAAGGAAGTTGCCGTTTCTTTTGCGATAGATGGAAAGACTTGCCATGTCGGCGGTATGGCAAAGGGAAGTGGTATGATCCATCCGAATATGGCAACGACACTGAATTTCGTAACAACGGATGTATGTGTTGCACCGCAGCTTGTGCAGAAAGCACTTTCCGAGATCGTAAAAGTGACCTATAACTGTCTGAGTGTGGACGGTGATACATCAACGAACGATATGGTATGCGTGCTGGCAAACGGACAGGCAGGTAATGCCATGATCACGGAAGAGGGAGAAGCATATCAGCAGTTTTATGAAGCGTTATATTTGGTTCTCATGAATATGACAAGAATGCTTGCAGCAGACGGAGAGGGCGCAAGCAAGCTTTTGGAATGTACTGTTTCCGAAGCAAGAGATCTGGATACTGCCATTATCGTGGCAAAGAGCGTGATCTGTTCTCCACTGTTTAAATGCGCAATGTTCGGAGAGGATGCAAACTGGGGACGTGTGCTATGCGCGATCGGATATGCAAAAGCGGATTTCCCGATCGAGAAGGTCGACGTGGATCTGGCATCTGAAACAGGTGTGCTTGCGGTCTGCAGAAACGGTTCCGGTATTCCGTTTTCGGAGGAATTTGCCAAGGAAGTACTGCATGCGGATACGATCCGGATTCTGGTCAACCTGCATGATGGCGGTGCAAAAGCAACAGCCTGGGGCTGCGATCTGACGTATGATTACGTCAAGATCAACGGAGATTACCGTTCCTGATATACCGGTCTGCATTTATATAGAATTTAAACAAGCTCCTGTATTCTGATTTACTGCAGCCGGCTGTATATGCAGCGCGTGGCAGATCAGAGTGCAGGAGCTGTTTATGTGAAGAAGAAATGTGTCACAGGAGGCCGCGATTCACCTATTGACGCACCGGAGCGCAGATGTTATGCTGAGTGTATTAGTGGAATTAGTACACTCGCATTTGGAGGAGACTATATGATTTTAGTTGACAGTCAGGATGCCAGTCCGATTTATGAACAGGTATACAGGCGCATTCGTACGCTGATCATGACAGAGGCGTTAAAAGAAGGAGAACAGCTTCCTTCGGTCCGTTCGCTTGCCATGGAGTTATCGATCAATCCAAATACAATTCAGAGAGCATACAGTCTGTTAGAACAGGAAAAATTAGTGTATGTTGTCAAAGGAAGAGGGAACTTTGTGGCACACAACGATGAAATTCCGACAATGAAGCGGAAGCAGTTTATTGAGAAGTGCCAGAAGATAATCCGGGAAGCAAGGCAGATGGGACTGACCGGCGAGGAGATTACAGAGATGCTGCGCCAGTGTATGGAGGAAGAAAATGATAGAGATTAAACATATCACGAAGTCATTCGACGGCTGTAAGGCTGTGGAGGATGTCAGTGTGACGATAAAGGAAGGTCAGGTTTTCGGACTGATCGGAACAAACGGAGCCGGGAAAAGTACGACGCTGCGTATTATGACAGGTATCATGAAACCGGATGCGGGTGAAGCACTGGTAGATGAAGAGCCGGTTTATCGGAATGTGGGAAGGAAGGAACGTATTACGTTCATACCGGATGAGCCATACTTTTTTTCAAGTGCCACGCCTGTGACAATGGCGCAGTATTATGCCGGAATTTATCCGGCGTTTGAAATGGCAGAGTTTTATGAGTGGCTGGATAAATTCGGTCTGGAAAAAACAAGAAGGATCGCGACTTTTTCAAAAGGAATGAAAAAGCAGCTGATCATGTTATTGTCTATTTGTACGCATACCAAATATCTGATCTGTGATGAAACCTTTGACGGGCTGGATCCGGTCATGCGCCAGAGTGTAAAAAGTATGATCGCAAGCCAGATGGAAGAGCGGGGGCTGACCTGCGTGATCGCATCCCATAATCTGCGTGAACTGGAGGATATCTGCGATCATGTCGGTCTTTTGCACAGAGGAGGTGTGCTCCTTTCCAAAGATCTGCAGGATATGAAATGCAATATCCAGAAGGTACAGTGTGTGTTTCAGACAGAGACAGATGCGCTGATCGGTATGCAGAATCTGGATATTGTACAGAAGGAAAAGAGAGGCTCTTTGTATACGCTTACGATCCGAGGGAAAAAAGCAGAGATCATAGCACATTTTTCACAGGTTGGTACAGTCTTTTTTGAAGTATTGCCGTTATCTTTGGAGGAAATTTTTATCAGTGAAACGGAGGTGGCAGGATATGACATCCGGAAACTCATTATGGGTTAGAACAAAAGAAAATGCCAGACGCAGGAGATGGCTCTGGATCGGAAACTGTTTCGTCTTTTTTATGTGGATGCCAATTCGTTTTCTGGCTATGTGCAGCAGTCTGCAAAGAGACTACGGAACGAATGCGGGGGACATTTTTGCAGACAGTGCAAGAAATCTGCTGATGTCCAGCATTGGATTCGGAAATGTATCCAGCCTGTCCTCTTATTCTGTCATGTACAGCTCTTTTACAACGCTTCTGCTGATCATGCTGTCGGCTGTAATTGCCGCCATGGAAGGATATTCTTATTTATATGACCGCAGGAAGGTAGACAGATTTCACAGTGAACCGGTCAGCTGCCGTATACGCTTTTTCAGTATCTATCTGAACGGATTTAAGAATTTTGCATTGCCTTACCTGTGCAGTGTTCTATTATCTGTGCTGATCGGTGGATATTATCATCTTCTGACGGGGAAAATGATCGGATATTTTGTGGGGATAACTGTATTTACAATGTTGTTTTTCCTTGCGGTCTATCATATGGCTATACTGGCAGTTGTCCTGACCGGAAATTATATTGCGGGCGTCTGTGGTATTTTGGCATTTTTGGGGATAGAATGGGCGATCCGGAGTCTGGTGTACAGATATTGTCTGGCTTATTACCATACTTTTTCATCGTACTCGCGTGACGAGATCATGAGTCCTGTGTTCAGTGTGGCTACGATCTTTTTGCAGGGACTTCGGAAATTTGCCGTAAATGGAGAGAAAACAGCTACCGCCCTGCTTCGGCAGATGGGAAGCAGTGTAGGCGGCATGTTGCTTTTAGCAGTAATAGCGTTAGCACTTGCTTACCTGGCATATCGTAACAGACCGGCGGAAGCAGCAGGACATTCCATGGCATTCGGCTTCTTGAAACCACTTGTAAAAATAACGGCGATGGTACTGGCGGGGCTGACACTCGGCTGGATCTTATCAGATCTTTCCGGAAAATCAAATTATATTGTAGGGATTGGTATTTTTATGGGCGTACTGCTTGCCCATTGTATTGTCGGTATCATACTGGAACAGCGGCTGTCTGCGGTGTTTCATAATCTGTGGCAGCTTGGACTGGGTATTGTAATATCCGGACTGATATTTTCTGTTTTTGCCTTTGATCTGACACGCTTTGATGATCGTGTGCCAAAGGCGGCAGATATCGATACCGTGGCGATCGCACTGTCCGCACAACAGAATGACAGTGCCTCCTATTATGGAGATTTTATTAAAGTAATGGTCAGGCGGATGTATCTGAAGGATACAGAGGCAGCGCTGCAGTTTGCCGCTGCTGACTATTTCCATCAGACCGGTGATAATGAGCTGTTGGATTACAATAATCAGTATGATGTAACAACTGTTTTATATCGTATGAAAAACGGAAAAGAATATTATCGCACTTACTACATTGATATGGCAGCACAGAGTGATATGATGGACCGGCTGCTCGAGAATGAGGATTATAAAAAAGCGGTTTTTCGTATTTATGATGAAGACTATATGGTGGGATATGACAGAAAACAGTGCTATTTTGAGGATGTGTTCGGAACACAAACTCTGCGGGAAGAAGAGATTGCGGATCTGATAGAGTGTCTGAAGCAGGATTATACGTCTTATTCTTATACGAACCTGCGGGATGAAGTGGAAATCGGGCAGATTTCGTTTAATGCCTCTGATAAAAACTATATAGATCAGATGAGTGACAGCTATGCGGTTTATCCGTTCTGTAAAAAGACGCTTGCTTACCTGGAACAGAAAGGGTACTATGAATCTGACCGTACTCTGCTTGATGAGGTGAAGCGTGTAGAGATCACCTATTATGTAGATGGCGATTATATGAATGTGAAAACTGAAAATTATGATGACAGGGCAGAAATTGAAGAAATTATAAGCAGCTGCCAGCTGTCAAATTTTGGTACCTGGTGGAAAGAACAGAATGATTATATATCGGATGTATATGTCAGTACCTATACAAGTGACGGTAATATACAGTCGTTCCGTGTCTTAAAGGCAAAGGGAATTCCTGATTTTGTACAAAAGGATCTGGGATATGAAGCAGGTACGCAGAAAGAATAACGGTGGATGCCAAATTCGCGATTAGATACTGAGAGGGCAGAAAGGATATCAGATTATGTTAAAAGGAAAAACAGTGCTGCTGGGAGTCACTGGCTCCATTGCAGCTTATAAAATGGCAAATGTGGCAAGCATGCTGGTGAAAATGCATGCGGAGGTACATGTGCTCATGACACAGAATGCGACACAGTTTATCAATCCGATTACGTTTGAAACGCTGGTAGGACATAAGTGCCTGATCGATACGTTTGACCGGAATTTCCAGTACAGTGTGGAGCATGTGGCGCTGGCAAAGAAGGCGGATATCGTGCTGGTTGCACCGGCTTCCGCAAATGTGATCGGCAAGATCGCAAACGGGATCGCAGATGATATGCTGACGACAACGGTTATGGCATGTCCTTGTAAAAAGCTGATCGCACCGGCAATGAATACACGAATGTTTGAAAATCCGATCCTGCAGGACAATCTGGAAAAGTGCAGACATTACGGAATGGATATCATAATGCCGGACAGCGGCAGACTGGCTTGCGGTGATGTCGGAAGTGGCAAGCTTCCGTCAGAGGAAGTGCTGGTGGCAGCGATCTTAAAGGAGATCCGCTACGAAAAGGATATGCAGGGCTTAAAAGTGCTTGTGACAGCAGGTGCAACGCAGGAAGCGATCGATCCTGTCCGTTTTATTTCCAATCATTCCACAGGCAAGATGGGATTTGCACTGGCAAAAACCGCTATGCAGAGAGGTGCGGATGTTACCGTGGTGGCAGCACATACAAGTGCCAAGGAGCCGCTTTACGTGAATATCAGACGCGTGAGCAGCGCAGCAGATATGTTTGAAGCCTGCAAGGAAGAAGCAAAGACTGCAGATATTATTATAAAGGCAGCGGCGGTTGCGGATTACACGCCGGTTGAGACAGCCGACAATAAGATCAAGAAAAGCGATGATACGATGGCGATCACCTGCAAAAGAACGCAGGACATTTTGGCATATCTTGGTGCGCATAAGCCGGACGGACAGTTTTTATGCGGTTTTTCCATGGAAACAGAGCATATGCTGGAAAATTCAGAGAAAAAGCTGGAGAAGAAAAATCTGGATATGATCGTAGCGAACAACCTGAAAGTAAAAGGCGCAGGCTTTGCGACGGACACCAACGTTGTGACACTGATCACAAAAGAAGAGGTCAAAGAGCTTCCGCTGATGAGCAAGGATGAAGTAGCAAATGAGATTCTGACACAGATACTACAGCGCAGGTGCCCGGAAAACGGACAGTAAGTACAGGATAACTGAACATAAAGCATTTGCTGACAGATATATGGTATAGATAAAAGTGAGGAAACAACAGATGAAAAAAGTGTTAATGATAGGAATGGGAAAATTCGGGCGCCACCTCTGCGACAGCATGTCAAAGCTCGGAAATGAACTGATGGTCGTAGATGTACGGGAGGAAGTGCTGGAAGAGCTTGTTTCAAAGGTGATGAATGTCAGGATCGGTGACTGTACAAGTGAGAAATTTTTAAAAAGCCTGGATGTTGGCTCTTTTGATATTTGCATTGTCTGCATCGGCAGTAACTTCCAAAGCAGTCTGGAGATCACAAGCCTTTTAAAGGAAATGGGGGCAAAATATGTGATCAGTAAGGCAAATCGTGATATTCATGCAAAGTTCCTGCTGCGTAACGGTGCGGATGAAGTCATTTATCCAAACAGGGATATTGCACAGCGTCTGGCAGTCAGACTTTCTGCCAACCACGTTTTTGACTATATCCAGCTTTCCGATGACTATTCGATTTATGAAATACCGGTACATCAGGACTGGATCGGACGTACGATCCGCGATATTAATATCAGAGCAACTTACCAGATTAATGTACTGGGAATCAAAACAGAAGAAGACACGGATTTTCTTCCAAAACCGGAATATTGCTTTACCGGGAAAGAACATCTGATGATCCTCGGACGGAAAGAGGATGTAGCTTCGCTGCTTGAGAAAATGTAATCGTATGAAGAAACTTATTTTATTTGAAGGGGATATAGAGACACAGGGCTATTTTTCCGGACAGATGAAGAAAGAGCTCTTGCGGCTCGGGTATGATGTCTATTTGTATGACCTGAAGAAACCGTGGAAAAGTACGGGGGAAATGCTGCGCTTTCTGGAAAAAGGAAATACGATGCTGCTTTCCTTTAACTTCCATGGGATGTGTCAGGAACCACAGTTCCTTGATGAAAACGGTACGTACATCTGGGATGCGCTGGACGTGACGTGCTGTAACATTCTGGCGGATCACCCTTATTACTATTATAAGCTGCTGGCACAAAGACCGCGTAACTACTGTCAGTTGTCCATAGACAAAAACCATGAAGCATTCATGCGGCGTTTCTTCCCGGAAATTGAGCTGGGACCGTTTCTGCCGCTTGGCGGAACACAGATCGACCATCCGGCATTAAAGAAAATGCCGGAGCGGAGCATGGATGTTGTTTTTACCGGCAATTATGCCTCGCCCTCCCGGTTTGAAAAGTACATCACGCGTCTGGGAGACGAGTATACGGCATTTTATTACGAGATGATAGATTCGCTTTTGGCGGATCCGTCCCAGACGGTCGAAGAGGTAGTGGAACGCTTTTTGCGCAGGGAAATATCGGATGTGACGGAGGAACAGCTTAAGGAAACGATGCAGAATATTACATTCATCGATCTGTATGTGCGTTATAAAACGAGAGGTGAGGTCGTAAAGACGCTCGTGGATGCAGGGATCAGGGTGCATGTATTCGGCGATAAATGGAATGAACTTTCTTGCGAAAGACCGGAAAATCTGATCAACGGAGATTCTCTCTTTTCAGAGGAATGTCTGGAAAAGATCAGAGACAGCAGGATTTCTTTAAATGTACTTCCGTGGTTTAAGCTGGGGGCACATGACAGGATCTATAATACGATGTTAAATGGTGCGGTCTGCCTGACCGATACCAATCCTTATCTGGATGGGATCCTGCGGGACGGCGAAAATTGCCGCCTCTTTTCTCTGACACGGAAAGAAGAATTGCCGGATATTGTCAGATCGCTTCTTGCCGATCCTGCCAGAATGGAACAGATCACAGAGGCAGGGCTGAAGACCGGACTGCAGAACACCTGGGCAAGGCGTATGGATCAGCTTGATCCGTGGCTCAGGAGGCAGTAAGAGACGGGAGAATAACAAGATACAGAGAAAGGAATCCCTGTAATGAAAATAGCGATATGTGATGATGAACAGGTTATGATGGAGCACATCTGTGAACTCGTTAAGCAGTACAGACCAGATTATATGGTGAAATTGTATGGATGTGGCGAAGCGCTTTTAGAGGATGCACAGTTATATGATCTGATTTTTCTTGATATAGAAATGCCTTCGATAAATGGTATGGAGGTTGCAGAAAATCTGCGAAAGATGAAATACAGCGGTGAGATAATATTTCTGACCGGTTATATGGAGTATATACAAGAGGCATTTAAAGTAAGAGCATTTCGTTATTTGCAAAAACCGATTGTGGAAAGACAATTGGAGGAAGCATTATGTTCGGCAGAAGAACAAATTAGAAAACGTTATTTATATTTGGACACAGGACATAAAAAATCTGTAAAACTGCAGGACATTATATATATTGAGGCAATACATAACAGATCTTATATCATGACTAAGAAGGAAGAAATTGAAATTCGGATTCCTATGAAAAATTTATGTGCGAAGCTGCCTAAGGAAGATTTTGTACAAACACATAAATCCTATATTGTGGCATTGCAGGCAATTTGGAAGATAGAGGGAAACGAGATCGTTTTACAAGATATCTGTCCACGGATACCTTTATCGAGAGGGAAAATGAATGAGGTGAAACAGGCTTATCTTACATATGTCAGCAGACACTCAATCTGTGTATAGGAGGGGATTATGGTAGGGGTAAATATTATGCGTTATACGATAGAGCTTTGTAAAGTGGGCATAGTAGAGGCTGGTATTTTGCGGGTAGAGCAAAGAAAAAGGGGATTTTTCCTTTATTTAATCAGTATATTAGTGGTTTCAATAACAACAATGGTTGGCTGGGATCAGTCTTTGGTAATCTTTTTTTCAATTCTATTAACACTGGGATTGAGCATGAAGACATGTAAAAAGATATGGCTGATACCGACTATTTATGTATCTGTCAGTCTGTTAGATGTAATACATTCTCTGGTTATGATCAGATTTGTGGGACTGAGCTATGAGCAGATGCAGGAAAATTTATTAGTGTCAACAGGAATTAATTGTATTACACTGATAGAATTATTTCTCATATATGTCATTATTGGGCGAAAAGGTAAATTGCAGTTGCAATTACCGCCTAAAAAACATCTTGTCTTGTATACTGTGGGAGGCGGAGGCGTAGCATTATATTTGGTATGCATGCAGGTGGCTTTCACACATGAAAATAAGTCTGTTTTTTATGATATAGCATTAATCAGCCTGACATGTAGTGTTATAATCTTTTTCGTTATCGAGATTCTGTTATTTCATAAGACAAGTGAGAATGAGCTTTTAAAACGAGAACAGCTCATGAGTCAACAGATCATGAAAACACAGGCTGGATATTATACGCTTATGTTAGAAAAAAACAGACAAATCAGAGCGTTTCGACATGATATAACCAATCATCTGACCTGTTTGGGGATATTAGCTCAAAAACAGAAGTACAAAGATATGCAGGATTACTTGGCAGATATTGGATACTTTTGGAAACAGACAGAACAAGAGATTGATACAGGAAATGAGATGATTTCGGCAATATTGAAGGATCTGACTACTCAGTATTCGGATGTGGAGTTTGTATGGAGGGGAAAGATACAGAGCACATTTACAATGTCTTATTATGATACATGTACAATTTTTTACAATGTGTTTCGCAATGCGTTTGAGGCGGCTAGCCAAGCTGATAAAAAAATTGTTGAAGCAGAAGCAAGATATATGAAAAATATTTTGTATATAAATATTCAAAATTCTTTTGCGGAAGTACCTATAATGAAGAACGGAAGATATGAGAGTACCAAAGAAGGAGATGAGCATGGATTCGGAATAGAGAATGCCAAAGCCGGTATAATAAAGAATGGTGGCTGTTATGCAATTAAGGTGGAAGATTACATATTTGTAACAGAAATTATTATTCCGGAAACATAACTGGGCTGAAGTGTATAAAAAACGGGCTGAACGGTATCGTACCGACTTATATAAAGGAATAAAATGGAGATTGTTTATTAAATGCTTTATGTAAGGAGGGAAAGATATGGCGACATTGGATTGTCTAATATTTTCATGGTTAATTAAACTGTTTCGTTAAAAGAACAGTAGGCAGTTTTATTATGTTTTATGTATATTAAATAAAAAGTTGGGCTGAATGGTAGAAAAAGCGGGCTGAACTGCATAGAACATAATAATGAAGCAAGGTAAAATAAGAGCAGATCAGTAAAAAAGACTGATTTGCTCTTTTTTTGAAGAGAGAAACAGATAACAAGTGAGTTAAAGGAGGAAGGATTTATGACAAACTACAAAAGGATAATGTTTGCTGCAATGTGTATGTTAATAGTATTATCGGAGGTGTTATTGGGAAATTCTCAGGTATCAACTATGGCAAAGGAGATTGGGAATACGGAGTCGGTTGCGGAAAATGTAAGAATAGGAAAGCAAAAGAAAATAGCTTTTGGTAAAAAGGATACTTTGAAGATGAAACAATATATAAAAAAATACAATATTCCGAAAGAGATCGAGCAGGATCTGTTAAAGGAAATCAAGAAATTAAATGGAGGGCAGAAAATAAAACTGGTAGTACCGACAGATAATACTATGGAGACTGCTCAGTTAGGGGATAGATGGAGTGGACAATATACGTATACATTCAAAAAGAAAAAATATAAAATGAAAGAGTATTATGTGGAACTTCCAACTACAAGAACAGGATCTATGACAATTTCCAAGGGAACGACAACCAAAAGTATTATGAACAATTTAAAGAAAGCAAGCATTTATTGTGGAAAAAGCCTTCTCGGAAGTATACCGGTAGCGGGGCAAGCTGCTAGTGTTTTAGAATTTTTATATGGAAATAGTACTACATTTACATCTAATAGAAAGGACTATTTAGAGGCAATTGTGGAATATGATTATACAAAAAAATATACATATGTATGGTATAATGGTCAATGGGTATGTGGTGCTTTTACATCAAAGGGTAAAATGAAGTCTATTAAGTGGACAAGTTATGTTTATAAAAAGAATAGTTTAAAGAGCAATACTGTCTCAATTAATAAGACATTTTATTCTTCTAACTATAATAATTCTAATAGGGTAGCTGTATCCAATTTGCTAAATCCATGGTCTGATGATGGAATAACATATAAAATCCATAATAAGACTTTTTGCTTTAGTTAAGAATTTCGTAAAGTATTTAATAGCGTGAAGAAACAAGGAGGGATTATATTGACGAGAAAAAAGGCAATTATTTGTGGATGTTTTGTACTTATAGTATTTGTGGTTATTGCAGGATTATTTTGTCCACATAAATTAGTGCCGGGTAATGCAAAATTTGAGATAATGTCTGCAGCAATAAAGAATGATAAAGGGCAGGAAGTTTTAATAGATGATAAGATGAGTGCTCAGGATAAGGAAAAACTGGGACACATTTTAAGATCATACAGTTGTACTCTTTGCCCGGATCCAAAGCGATATGATGATTCGTTTGAAGATATTCAATATCTGATACACACATCATACGGGACGGATACATGGTGGTATCTTATGATTTATGAAGACGAGATTTACAGGCAGGGTGGTAATTATTATTACGTTGTTAAGGACAGCGGTAAATTGAAAACAGAGCTATATGAATTGTTAAAGCCTTATGTTGAATAGTTCTGAACATATGAGCAGGGGGACATGGAATGAACAGAAAAAAGATCCTGGTGATCGGTGCAAGCATTATAACTGTTATATTGGTAATAGCGGCTTTTATATTTTGGCCGCGAAGATTACTGCCTAAGAATGCAATGCTTCAGCTTGATGCGGTGACAATTAAAATTGCTGATGGTAAATGTACAGGGATTACGGGAATCAGTGTAGAAGACCAGAAAAAAGTAAGGATGATTTTACAGAAATATACATGTCATTTATGCGCTGATCCTCAAAAGGGTGATGAAGATTGGGAATGCACATTGTCATACTTTTCACAGAAAAAGGATCGTATGGATGCATGGTGGCTTTTGGACATATATAAGGACAAAGCATACAGAAATTACGGAAATTATTATTATGTTGTGAATAATAGTGATGGACTACGGCAGGAATTATATGAGGTATTGAAACCATATGTGGAATAAACAGCTCTGCATAAGAAACAGATATATCATAATTAAAACAATAGAATAGAAGTGTATGAAATAGCCGGCGTCACATTTCATGTGACACCGGCTTGATTTTTTAGGGATGTTTATTGATATAATTAACTATACATTAAGCTCAGCCAGTTCATAAAGCAGCTTTTCGCTATCCGCCCAGCCAAGACAAGGATCTGTGATGGATTTTCCGTAAATACCTTCGCCAATCTTCTGATTGCCTTCCTCAATGTAGCTTTCGATCATGACACCCTTGACGAGAGAGTGGATATCAGGATTTACCTTTCTGGAATGCATAACCTCCTTGACGATACGGACCTGCTGCTCGAATTTCTTGCCGGAGTTGTTATGGTTGGCATCGATGATCGCAGCAGGGTTTAACAGCTCGCGTTCCTGATACAGATCGTTTAAACGGCTTAAATCTTCATAATGGTAATTCGGAAGACTTCTGCCGTATGGATTGACGGAACCACGCAGTACAGTATGTGCCAGTGGATTTCCGGTCGTTTTCACTTCCCAGCCACGGTAGGTAAAGGTATGTGGATGCTGGGCAGCATACACACTGTTCATCATAACTGTCAGATCACCGGAGGTCGGGTTCTTCATACCGGCAGGCACATCAAAACCGCTGACCGTCAGACGATGTAACTGGTCTTCTACAGAACGTGCGCCAATGGCAACATAGGAAAGAAAATCAAATACATAGCGGTAGTTTTCCGGATAAAGCATTTCATCAGCAGCAGTCAGCCCTGATACATCCATGGCATGAATGTGCATCTTACGCATGGCTACGATACCCTGCAGAAGATCCGGTTTTTTGGAAGGATCCGGCTGATGGACGATGCCCTTGTAGCCTTCACCGGTTGTACGCGGCTTATTTGTATAAATACGCGGAATGACAAGTAATCTGTCATTAACCTTTTCATTGACCTTTGCAAGTCTGTCTACATAATCGCAGACTGCATCTTCATTGTCCGCACTGCAGGGACCGATGATAACAAGCAGCTTGTCGCTCTGTCCGGTCAGTACATCTGCGATCTCTTTATCTCTCTGTTTCTTTAAAGCAGCCAGTGCCGGCGGAACAGGGTACTGTTCTCTGATCTCGGCTGGCGTTGGTAATTTTTGTATAAAATCCATTCCCATCTGGGTACCCTCTTTTCTTTGTGGTATATTTGGCTGTAATGCAGTCCGTATGCCATTATAGCCCACAAATACCTATCTTGCAAGAAAATAACGCCGAAGAGAGAAAAGAATCAGGGCCGTAAACAAGAGCTGGCTGAAAAAGATACCGAGCAGATAACCGTACATACCAATGGACGGGATCAGGAAGAAAACAAAGAAAAGACGCAGCAGCAGACTGGCCACATTATAGAGAAAAGCGGAAAGAGCGCGTCCGAGCCCATGCAGGATACTGTTTAACACACTGCCCATATACAGGATCGGGCAGACAATGCTCAGCATACGGATATAGTCACCGGCAAGTGTGCTGTTAAAAAGCAGTTTCCCGAGAAAGGTACCGAAGAAGAGCAGAAACAGACAACAGATACTGCCGAGCAGCAGACAGGCAAGCAGGCATTTTTTGACCGCCTGACGGATCTTTTTGTGGTTTCCGACGGCTTGGGCTTCGGAAATGTAGGGCAGCAGGAGCACAGAGACGGAGGAGGTAATGGCACTTGGAAATAAAAGCAGTGGCAGCACCATTCCGGTCAGAACGCCGTAACAGCGCAGGGAATCTGCGGTGGAAAGTCCGTACAGCGTCAGACGGTTTGGAATATAAACTGCTTCGATGCTCTGCAGACCGTTCAGGACAAGCCTGTTTGCCATCAGCGGAAGCGCAAGCAGCATGATTTCCTTTGTATATCTGCCGCCTGCCCGGGCGGAAAAGGAAGCAGGCAGATGAAAAGCCTGTTTTTCCTGCACAAATAAAACGATCGTACTTAAAAGGGTGGAGCAGACTTCACCGATGAGGACACCCAGCATGGCAACGGCGATCGTGGGACGGGTGTGGATCGTATAGCCGTAGGTGTAAATGGCATATACACTGAGCACTCTTGCAAGCTGTTCCACAAGCAGACTGGCAGAGGGAAGCAGTGTTTTCTTCAGCCCGTAATAATAGCCGTTGATGCAGCTGTGGATGCTGGCAAACGGAATAGACAGGGCAAAAATGCGGATCAGGGGCTCACAGCGCGGCTCCAGCAGAAAGCGGGCAGCGAGCATGGCAGCGTTCTGATATAAAAAGACAGTGGCAATAACAGAAAGCAGAATAGAGAGAAGAAAACCTGTCAATAATGTTGCAAGAGCGGATCTCTTTCTGCCCTGTGCGTGATAGGCGGCTGTGTATTTGGAAATGGCTGTCTGGATGCCCGCACTGGTAAAAGCGTAGGAAAGTGCCATGATGGGAGCCAAAAGCTGGTAAATCCCCATGCCCTCCTCGCCAATGCTGCGGGACAGAAAAATACGGTAAAAGAACCCAATGATCTTTGTGAGAAAACCGGTCAGCGTAAGTAAGATCGTACCGGATAAAAAAGGATATTTATTGCGCATACTTACCTGTAGAAGTTTATTATTATGCATATGCTTTTCTGTTTCTTGACAGAACCTATATGTGGTGTTATGATGCAGATGACAATTTCCTACTAAAACGATATGAAAGGAAACAATAAGAAATGGACAAGATGATTTATCTGGATAATGCAGCGACAACAAAGGTAGCGGATTCTGTAGTGGATGCAATGCTGCCTTATTTTAAAGAGTATTATGGAAATGCAAGCAGCATCTATCAGTTAGGTGCCAAAAGTAAGGAAGCGCTCGATGAGGCGAGAGAATATATCGCCGGAACACTCGGTGCAAAAACGAACGAGATTTATTTTACAGCAGGCGGTTCCGAGTCTGACAACTGGGCGATCAAGGCAACAGCAGACGCTTATGCCCGGAAAGGAAAACACATCATCACATCTGCGATCGAGCACCATGCGGTACTGCATACATGCGAGTATCTGGAAAAGCACGGCTATGAAGTGACTTATGTAGGCGTGGATGAAAACGGTGTGATCAAACTAGATGAGCTCAAGGCAGCGATCCGCCCGGATACGATACTGATCTCTGTCATGTTTGCAAATAATGAGATCGGAACGATCCAACCGATCAAAGAAATCGGGGAGATCGCAAAGGAACATGATATTTTATTCCATACCGATGCAGTACAGGCATATGCACAGGTACCGATCAATGTGGATGAAATGCATATCGATATGCTTTCCGCAAGCGGCCATAAATTAAACGGACCGAAGGGAATTGGTTTCCTTTATATCAGAAAGGGCATCAAGATCCGTTCCTTTGTCCATGGCGGACAGCAGGAGAGAGGCAGAAGAGCCGGTACGGAAAATATTCCGGGTATCGTAGGCTTGGCTGCTGCAGCAAAGCGTTCCTTCTCCATGCTGGAGGAAAAAATGAAGAAGGAGATCGAGCTTCGTGATTACCTGATCAGCAGGATCGAGGCAGAAATCCCATACTGCCGGTTAAACGGAGATCGTAAGAAACGTCTGCCAAACAATGTGAATTTCAGTTTTCAGTTTATTGAAGGAGAATCCATGCTGATCCTTCTGGACGGCAAAGGGATCGCAGCATCCAGCGGATCTGCCTGTACGTCAGGCTCGCTTGATCCGTCCCATGTCCTTTTGGCGATCGGACTGCCGCATGAAATTGCGCATGGATCCCTCAGACTGACGTTGTCAGAGGAAAACACAAAAGAAGAAATGGATTATGTAGTAGAGCAGCTTACTGCCATTCTGGAAAGATTGCGCAGCATGTCACCGCTTTACGAAGATTTCATGAAGAAACAGAAGTGAGCAATGGCTAACTGATATAAAGAAATACAGAGAAAAGAGATATAGACAGAAAAAAATATAGATTGAAGAGTTACAAGGAGAATACTATGTACAGTGAAAAGGTAATGGATCATTTTCAGAATCCGCGAAATGTAGGAGAAATAGAAAACGCAAGCGGTGTCGGAACCGTCGGTAATGCAAAGTGCGGCGACATTATGCGTATGTATCTGGATATTGATGACAATGGCATCATCCGGGATTGTAAATTTAAGACATTCGGCTGTGGTGCAGCAGTGGCTACGAGTTCCATGGCAACAGAGCTTGTAAAGGGTAAGACGATCCAACAGGCGCTTGAAGTAACCAACAAAGCTGTTATGGAGGCTCTTGACGGACTGCCACCTGTAAAGGTACACTGTTCTTTACTGGCAGAGGAAGCAATCCATGCTGCACTCTGGGATTATGCAGAGAAAAATCATATTAAAATAGAAGGTCTCTCCAAACCGAAGAATGATATCAGTGAGGGCGAGGAAGACGACGAATATTAAAGGCCGGTCTATCGGCGTGAAAAGAATGACACAAATTTTGTAGGAAGAGATATGGGAAAAAAGGTAGTAGTAGGTATGTCGGGAGGCGTTGATTCCTCCGTGGCAGCATATTTATTAAAAGAACAGGGCTATGATGTAATGGGAGTCACCATGCAGATCTGGCAGGATGAAGATACGGAAACAGTATCGGAAAACGGCGGATGCTGCGGGCTTTCTGCGGTCGATGATGCAAGACGAGTTGCGCAGAAAATAGGGATCCCTTATTATGTGCTGAATTTCAAAAAAGAATTTCAAAAAGACGTGATCGATTACTTCATAGCGGAATATCTGGCAGGCAGAACGCCGAATCCGTGTATTGCCTGTAACCGGTATGTGAAGTGGGAAGCTTTGTTAAATCGCTGTATCGGTTTGGGCGCGGATTACATAGCAACGGGACATTATGCGCGGATCGATAAGCTGGAAAACGGCAGGTTTGCCATCCGCAACTCTGTGACGGCAACAAAGGATCAGACTTACGCACTTTATAATCTGACACAGGAACAGCTTTCCCATACGCTTCTGCCGGTCGGCTCTTATACGAAGGAACAGATCCGGGAGATCGCAAGGCAGCAGGATCTGCCGATCGCCAATAAGCCGGACAGCCAGGATATCTGTTTTGTACCGGACGGAGATTATGGCAGCTTTCTGGAGCAGGAAGTACCGGACAAGATTCCAGGTCCGGGCAATTTTGTATCAACAGATGGCAGGATTTTAGGCAAGCATAAAGGAATCACACATTATACGGTAGGACAGAGAAAAGGTCTGGGACTTGCCATGGGACATCCGATCTTTGTCACAGAGATCAGACCGGATACCAATGAAGTGGTCATAGGAGAAAGCACGGATGTGTTTGCCCGTGCGCTGCTTTGTGATAAGATCAATTATATGGGAATGGAAGATCTGCCCACGCCGCGCCGCTGCATCGCCAAGGTACGCTATGCGCATCAGGGAGCAGCCTGCACGATAGAAAAGAGCAGAGAAGACCGGATCCGCGTCATCTTTGACGAACCTGTCCGGGCGATCACACCGGGACAGGCTGTCGTATTTTATGACGGAGAATATGTGCTTGGCGGCGGAACGATCATAGGAGCGTGTCCAGTTTAAAATATTCCGGCTGTCTTTTTTCATAAACCGCATAATATTTAAATCCGATCTCCTGCAGCATCTCGCAGGTGGCAGAAAACTGATCGGTCAGATATTTCGGCTCATGCGCATCGGAACCGATCGTAATGACCCTGCCACCCAGCTCGTGATATCTTTTTATGATGTCGATGCAGGGATTGGTAGAGCCGATACCACAGCGGAAACCGCCGGTATTGACCTCAAGTCCTTTATTGTTTTTGATCAGGAACCGCAGGATTTCATCAATGATCTCACCATAATCCGCATAGCGGTAGTTCCGGTTCTGGGTAGGACCGTAGCGGACAACATAATCCAGATGCCCATACACGTCAAAATTGGAAAATTTCTGTACGTTTTCAAGCTCTGATTCAAAATATTCCCGATAAGCCTCTTTTTCACTTCTTCCTTCATAAAAATCAGGATAATATGGATCTCTTCCGTGGCATACATGGGAAGAGGCTATGATAAAGTCAAAATCGTGCGACTGGCTGAGTGCGATATTTTTCTGTACGATCGCAGGATCCACACCAAGCTCGATCCCAAACAGGATTTTGATCCTGTCACCATATTTTTCACGTTTTGTCAAAAGTTCGTACAAATAAGAATCCACATTTAAAAGAAAGATATTTTCGGGATCTCCCTCATGACGCGGGTAATCAAAGTCATTATGTTCCGTAAAACAGATGTGTCTGAGCCCGAGAGAGAGGGCTTTTTGTATCATTTCATCCATACTGCCTTTTCCGTCGCTGGAAAAAGTCGTATGGACATGCATATCTGCGTAAATTGCCATAGTATACAACCTCCTTATAGACTGTTCCCTGATCAACATCTATTTTAAATGGAAATAGGGAGAAGCGCAATTCTTGTCTGGCGAAAAGTATGTAAAATATGTAGAAAATTGTAATATCCGTACATAGAGTATGGCATGAATACACAGGGGAGTGGAAATGAACCGGGAGTAGTACTATTTGAAAACGAGAAAAAAGAGTAAAAAAACAGTCAAATTCAAATAAATTTCAAAAACTGACTTGCATTTTAGGGACAAATTGGTTACAATAAATTCGCTGACAAAATTTTATCAATTTCATCTTTGGGATTGATAGAATAATATAAAAATTTTCAATTTTTAGGAGGAAACTAAAATGGCAGTAAAAGTAGCAATCAATGGTTTTGGCCGTATCGGTCGTCTTGCATTCAGACAGATGTTTGGTGCAGAAGGTTATGAAGTAGTTGCAATCAACGACTTAACATCTCCAAAGATGTTAGCACACTTATTAAAATATGACTCTTCACAGGGTAGATATGTAGGTATCGGCGAAGAAGATCAGGTTACAGCTGATGACGAAGCTGGTACAATCACTGTTAAAGGCAAGACAATCAAGATCTACAAAGAGCCAGACGCAAATAACTGCCCTTGGGGTGAAATCGGAGTAGACGTAGTATTAGAGTGCTCAGGTTTCTATACATCTAAAGCAAAAGCACAGGCTCATATCAATGCAGGTGCTAAGAAAGTTGTTATCTCTGCTCCGGCAGGAAACGACCTTCCTACAATCGTTTACAATGTAAACCATGAAACATTAACAAAAGAAGATACAATCATTTCCGCAGCTTCTTGTACAACAAACTGCTTAGCTCCTATGGCTAAAGCATTAAACGACTTAGCTCCGATCGAATCTGGTATCATGTGCACAATCCATGCTTACACAGGTGATCAGATGATCCTTGACGGACCACAGAGAAAAGGCGATTTAAGAAGATCTCGTGCAGGTGCTGTTAATATCGTTCCTAACTCAACAGGTGCTGCTAAAGCAATCGGCTTAGTTATTCCTGAATTAAACGGTAAGTTAATCGGCGCTGCTCAGCGTGTTCCTACCCCTACAGGATCTACAACACTGTTATTCGCAGTAGTTGACAAGGCTGTAACAAAAGAAGAAGTTAACGCAGCTATGAAGGCTCAGGCTACAGAGTCATTCGGATACAACGAAGAAGAAATCGTTTCTTCAGATATCGTTGGTATGAGATTTGGTTCTTTATTCGATGCAACTCAGACAATGGTTTCTCCATTACCAGATGGAAAGACTCAGGTAGAAGTTGTTTCTTGGTATGACAATGAGAACTCTTACACATCTCAGATGGTTCGTACAATCAAATACTTCGCTGAATTATAAGATTTAGTGGACGAGCAGTAAAGACCTTTAAGGGTCCGGTCTTATGGACCGGACCCTTTTTTAAAATGAAAATGGGAGGCAATTTAAAATGGCATTAAACAAGAAAACAGTCGATGACATTAACGCAAAAGGAAAAAGAGTACTTGTAAGATGTGACTTCAATGTACCTTTAAAAGATGGAAAGATCACAGATGAGACACGTATCGTAGCAGCTCTTCCTACAATCAACAAACTGATCAACGATGGCGCAAAGGTTATTCTTTGCTCTCACCTTGGCAAAGTAAAGAACGGCCCTAACGAAGGCGAGTCTTTAGCACCGGTTGCTGAAAGATTATCTGAAAAGCTTGGCAAGAAAGTTACATTCGTAGCAGATTACAATGTAACAGGACAGGCAGCTACAGATGCAGTAGCAGCTATGAAAGACGGCGATGTAGTTCTTCTGCAGAATACACGTTTCCGTGGAAAAGAAGAAACAAAGCCACAGGAAGCCGGCGAAGCATTCGCAAAAGAGCTTGCTGATCTTGCTGACATCTATGTATGTGACGCATTCGGTTCTGCACACAGAGCACACGCTTCTGTAGCAGTTGTTACAAAGTATATCTCTGAAAAAGGTGGCGTAAATGCAGTTGGTTACCTGATGCAGAAGGAAATCGACTTCCTTGGCAACGCAGTAGAAAACCCTGTAAGACCATTCGTAGCAATCCTCGGTGGTGCTAAGGTTGCAGATAAGCTGAACGTTATCAACAACCTGATCGAGAAGTGCGATACACTGATCATCGGTGGTGGTATGGCATTCACATTCTTAAAAGCAAAAGGATATGAAATCGGTAAGTCATTAGTAGATGATGAGAAGATCGAGTACTGTAAGGAAATGATGGAGAAGGCTGAGAAGGCTGGTAAGAAGCTCCTTCTTCCTATCGATACAACAGTAGCAAAAGAATTCCCTAATCCAATCGATGCTGAGATCGAAGTTCAGGTTGTAGATGCTGACAAGATCCCTGCTGATATGGAAGGTCTTGATATCGGTACAAAGACAGCAGAGCTTTATGCGGATGCAGTAAAATCTGCTAAGACAGTTGTTTGGAACGGACCGATGGGCGTATTCGAAAACCCAACACTTGCAAAAGGTACAATCGCAGTTGCTAAGGCATTGGCTGAAACAGATGCTACAACAATCATCGGTGGTGGTGATTCCGCAGCAGCAGTAAATCAGTTAGGCTTTGCAGATAAGATGAGCCACATTTCAACAGGTGGTGGAGCTTCTCTGGAATTCTTAGAGGGTAAAGAGCTTCCGGGCGTATACGCTGCAGATGACAAAGAATAATTAAAATATTTAAGGAGAAAATAAAAATGGCAAGAAGAAGAATTATCGCCGGCAACTGGAAAATGAACATGACTCCAAGCCAGGCAGTAGAATTAGTTGACACATTAAAGGATCTCGTAGTAAACGATGCAGTAGATGTTGTTTACTGTGTACCTGCAATCGATATCGTACCTGTAGCAGAAGCTATCAAAGGTTCCAACGTAAAGCTTGGTGCTGAGAACTTCTATATCGAAGACAAGGGTGCTTTCACAGGAGAAATCTCTGCTCCTATGTTAAAAGATGCGGGTGTTGAATACATCATCATCGGTCACTCTGAGAGAAGAGATATCTTCGGCGAGAACGATATCCTGATCAACCAGAAAGTAAAGAAAGCTTTCGCAGCAGGTCTGAAACCAATCCTTTGCTGTGGTGAGTCTCTTGCACTTCGTAAAGCAGGCACATACAAAGAGTGGATCGCAAGACAGATTAAATGGGATCTGACAGACGTAACGGCAGATCAGGTAAAAGAACTGGTTATCGCTTACGAGCCAATCTGGGCTATCGGTACAGGCGAAACAGCTACTGCTGATCAGGCACAGGAAGTATGTAAGATGATCCGTGAGGTTATCGCTGAAATGTACGATACAGATACAGCAGAAGCTGTTCGTATCCAGTACGGCGGATCTATGAATGCAGGCAACGCAGCTGAGCTTCTTTCCAAAGATGATATTGATGGTGGTTTGATCGGTGGTGCTGCATTAAAGCCGGATTTTGGCAAGATCGTAAACGCATAATCTTATCTGATCATAAGATGATTAAGTGAATGATATAATGTAAATGCTGATAACTATTCAGAACTCCATTCGCCATATAAATCCGTAAAAATTTGTCCATAAAAGGTCAGTTTATTACAGATTTGCATGGTTCTGAATAGTCACAAATGCTGAAAAGCTATCTGATTTGCAATGTGCAGGTCGGATAGCTTTTCTTGCAGTTAAAAAAGATTTGAGGTATCGGTTACTTAAGAAAAGATTAAGAATCTTTCGACGAAATTCCCTTTTTATATTTGCCATTTTAGAGTAAAATAAAGACATGGACAGGGTGTAATGTTCAAATAGACAAGGAGGGATTTTAGATGAACAAAATGATCAAAATCAAGAAAGTTATGGTGGCATTTGCAGCTGTTCTGGCAATGTCGCTGATGCTGCTTCCGTCAGTAAAAGCTGATGCGGCAGTGACAGTTCTGGCAGCACCAAAGGATGCAAAACAGACTATTTCCACAGAGACAGCAGTCAGAGTTGCATGGTCTGCAGTACCGGGCGCAACCGCTTATGTATATTCTTATTCATCCGATAATAAGACATATACGGGAGAAGCGCTGACAGGCAATGGCGGTAAAGATACTTTTATCAATTTAGCCGGTGCAAACTGGGCAGCAGGAAATACATATTATGTAAAAGTCAGAGCTTTTGACGGTACAAAGTACAGCGAAGCAGTTATAGCAACGGTTGCGACAGCACCGAAGGCACCTGCAACACTGACACAGGTTGCGGCAGACAACACATCAGCAACTGTTTCATGGGCAGCAAGCACAGGCGCAACAGGATATCTGATCCGCTTTGGCGCTACACAGGCAACAGCAAAAGATATTCAGGTTGTTAAGACAACATCCGTAAAACTGACAGGACTTTCTGCAGATTCTGCATACTATCTGGCAGTTTATCCGATCAGACAGGTAACAACAAGCTTCTATGCATCTGAAAACTGCGTAGAAAATCCGCGTGTGCTGACAACAGCACCTGCAGTAAAGGGACTGAAGCTTGCATCATGGGATGTAAAGTCCAACATCGTAACATTGCAGTGGAACAATACTGCAAAATATGAAAATGGTTATCAGATCGAGATCTACAAAGCTGATAACAAGCTGGTAAAGACATACAACATTTACGGCAGACGTGCAAAATCCAAGACATTTATTTTAAAATCAATAAAGAACACACCATTCCAGTATCGTATCCGTACATATACATTTATGAAAGGCGAGAAACAGTATGGTGCATGGTCTGATCTTGCTTTTGCAATTCCACAGGCAAACGTATCAGCAGCTAAAGTTTCCGATACATCCGTAAAATTAAGCTGGAATAAAGTACCGGGTGCAAAGAACTATACCATTTACAGAGCAACTAAAGACGGTGGCAAATACAAAAAGGTTGCTACCACTAAAAAAGCTTCTTACACAGTGAAGGACTTAAAAACATATAAAGATTACTTCTTCTATGTAAAAGCAAACAAAGTTTCCATTGGCGGAAAGAAGAGAAATTCTACAAAGCTGGATGAACAGAACGATATTTATGTTTATATCCAGAAATACGATAATTCTGTAACGACAGATTAATGAGAAATGGAAGAAGACAGGGTATACGGGTGTATATCCTGTCTTTTTCGTTCTGTTATCTTGAAAAACGGCCGTGGAACGTGTATACTAATTTCGCGAGACGGAAACGAAAAAAGAAAGAAAAAGGAGATAAATCATGAGTAAAAAGACAACAGTATTGATGATCTTAGACGGATACGGTTTAAATGACAGAAAAGACCATAATGCGGTAGCTGAGGCAAACACACCGGTTATGGACAAGCTGATGAAGGAATATCCGTTTGTAAAAGGTAATGCATCCGGAATGGCAGTCGGTCTGCCGGAAGGTCAGATGGGTAATTCAGAAGTCGGACATCTGAACATGGGTGCAGGACGTATCGTATATCAGGAACTGACAAGAATCACAAAAGAGATTCAGGACGGTACATTTTTTGAAAATCCGGCGCTTGTAAAAGCAATGGAAAACTGCAAGGCAAATGACAGTGCGCTGCATATTTACGGACTGGTATCCGATGGTGGTGTACACAGCCACATTACACACTTATACGGTGTACTGGAAATGGCAAAGAAATTTGATCTGAAAAAAGTTTATGTACATTGCTTTTTAGACGGACGTGATACACCGCCTGCATCAGGAAAAGGCTATGTAGAACAGCTTGAAGAGGAAATGAAGAAGCTTGGCGTCGGTAAGGTTGCATCTGTATGTGGTCGTTACTACGCAATGGACAGAGATAACAACTATGACAGAGTAGAGCTGGCTTACAAGGCTCTGACAAAGGGCGAGGGTCTGACAGCAGAAAGCGCAACGACAGGTATCCAGGCATCTTATGACAGAGATGAGACAGATGAATTTGTAAAACCGACTGTAGTAGTAGAAGATGGTAAGCCGGTAGCAACCATTCAGGATAAAGACAGCATTGTATTCATCAACTTCAGACCTGACCGTGCAAGAGAGATCACACATGCTTTCTGTGATGACGACTTCAAGGGCTTTGAAAGAGGAAAACGTCTGGATGTAACTTATGTCTGCTTCTCAGACTATGATCCGACGATCCCGAACAAAGATGTAGCATTCCATAAGATTGCAGTGACAAATACATTTGGCGAATGGCTTGCAGCAAACGATATGACACAGGCAAGAATTGCTGAGACAGAAAAATATGCACATGTAACCTTCTTCTTTAACGGTGGTGTAGAAGAACCAAATAAAGGAGAGGACAGAATCCTTGTAAATTCTCCTAAGGATGTTGCAACATACGATCTGAAGCCGGAAATGAGTGCTTATGAAGTATGTGACAAGCTGTGTGCAGCGATCAAATCTGAAAAATATGATGTGATCATCATCAACTTTGCTAACCCGGATATGGTAGGACATACCGGTGTGGAAGCAGCAGCGATCAAGGCAGTAGAGACTGTAGATGAATGTGTAGGAAAAGCGGTAGATGCACTTCTGAGTGTCAACGGAACAATGTTTATCTGTGCAGACCATGGTAACTGCGAACAGCTTGTAGACTATGAAACAGGTGCACCGTTCACAGCCCATACAACCAATCCGGTACCATTTATCTTAGTAAACTATGATCCGGCTTATACGTTAAAAGAAGGCGGATGTCTGGCTGATATCGTACCAACTCTGATTGAGACAATGGGTATGACAAAACCGGCTGAAATGACAGGAAAATCTTTATTGATCAAGAGATAAAAGTAGCTGTAACAGGAAATATAATAAACCGACAAAAGACAGGTTCTGTCTGCAGATCGTAACTGCGGCAGAATCTGTTTTGATATATGGAAAAAGGATGAAAAGAAACAACAGATCACGTCATAAATGACCGAAAACGCATGAAAACAGACCGGTTTTGCGAAAAAAAGCAGAAAAATCGGGCAGGATGGTTGAAGTGGAAAAATGGGAATGGTAAAATAAATTTTACAAAACAATTTAGTAGGGGTGGTTAATATGGATCAAAAAGTAAAAGCACAGAATTCTATTAAGGTAAGACTGGTTTTCTCTTTCTTTATTGTTACACTGGCGACGGGGATACTTTTGATTTTGAGCTATGCACCGACAGCGAAAAGAGAATTAACCGAGTTATCTCAGAACTACATTGAAGATCTGGCCATGGCATATGGAGGTATCCTGGACGGAGAAGTTAAAAAGGCAGACGGAGACGCAACCTATGTTTTAAAGGCAGATGCCCTGTCTCAAAAGCTGGATAGAGTTGGCATTGAGGGTGCTGATTCCAGCTATGTTTATGTGGTAGATGAAAACGGTACCATTGTATATCATCCGGATGGTGGCAAGATTGGAAAGTCTGTAGAGAATGAAGTAGTCAAGCAGGCAGTACAGGATGTCAAGGATGGGAAAGAAGTAAAGAGTGGTATCAGGATTTATGATTATAGAGGACAGGTCAAGTATGTAGCACTTTATGTCAGTACATATCAGAAGTTTATGCTGATTGTTTCTGCCAATGAAAGCGAAGTGCTGGCACCGGTTACAAAAATGAACAGAATGGGAATCGTGTCTCTGGTCGGAACGGTTACGATCGGTCTGATCATTGGCGTTATTTTCTCCGGTGTGATCGTAAAACCAATCGTCAGAATGACAAATTTTGCAAACAGATTGTCTTCTATGAATTTTTCTGATCATGAGACGGGACAGAAGCTGTTTGCCAGAAAAGATGAGATCGGTGCAATGAGCCGCGCATTGGAATATTTACGGACAGAGGTTGCGGACGTAGTCAGAGAGGTACGTGAACAGAGCGGCCTCCTTCTTGAGGCTTCCAATCATGTGCACGATAGTGCTTCCGAGACTGCCACAACGATGCAGCAGCTTGACAGTGCAGTAGGAGAAATCGCAGACGGCGCGTCTTCTCAGGCAGGAGATACACAGCTTGCAACAGAAAAAGTTGTCAATATGGGAGATATGGTAGAGCAGACTGCGAATCAGGTAGATGATCTGATGAAATATGCAACGCGCATGCAGCAGTCCGGGCAGGGCGCGACAGAGGCACTTGAGCAGCTGGAACAGGTAAATGGTCAGGCAATGCAGTATATTCATGTGATCGCAGAACAGACAGATACGACAAATGCATCTGCAAGCAAGATCCATGAGGCGGCAAGTATGATCACGGAGATTGCGGAAGAGACAAACCTGCTTTCTTTAAATGCATCGATAGAAGCAGCAAGAGCCGGTGAGCAGGGACGCGGCTTTGCCGTTGTAGCAGCACAGATCCAGAAGCTGGCAGAGCAGTCAAATGAATCCGCAAAAGAGATCAGTGAGATCATTCGTGTTCTGATGGAAGATTCCCAGAAAGCAGTTTCCATTATGGACGATGTAAAGGAAATCTTTAAAAAGCAGAGCGAACACGTAGATAATACAAAACAGGCATTTGATGAGATACAGAAAAATGTGGAGCAGTCTATAGCCGGTATGTCAGCAATTGACGATAAGACAAAGCAACTTGATAAGGAAAGAAGCGGCGTGATCGATATTGTACAGAACTTGTCGGCAATCGCCCAGGAAAATGCAGCTTCCACAGAGGAAACATCTGCTTCTGTAACGGAAGTAAAGGCAATATCAGATCAGTTGTCGGAAGAAGCAGACAGCCTGAAGAATATTTCTCATACAATGGAACAGAGCATGGCAGTATTCCAAATTTAGTATTCTGAACTTGTTTTGATTTTATGTTTTGAATTTAAAAGAAAAGGCTTGTAATTTGATGATAGGTATGCTAGGATAATAATGTTTGTGACAGTAGGAGGTTTATAAATGAGCGTTATCAGAATTATTTTAACAGTGTTATTTATCATCGATTGTATCGGTTTAACGATTATAGTGTTAATGCAGGAAGGAAAGAGTGCAGGTCTTGGAGCTATCAGCGGTGCTGCTGAAAGCTATTGGGGTAAGAATAAAGGTCGTTCCATGGAAGGTACGCTTGTGAAGATCACACGTGTGATGGCAGTATTATTCATGGTTTTGGCAGTTGTATTGAATATAAACAAATTTTAAAGGTTTATGATTACAAAAGCACTCTTTTTCAAGAGTGCTTTTTTACTGTATAGGAAATTCCTTTGGAATCCCCTATACAGCAAAAGCAAGCAAGCTTGCATAGATGCGCATCTCGCGGAATGGAAAATTATGCTTCGCATCCGCTCGAGCGCGAAAGTGTGCGGCTGGCGCACACTTTATTTGTTATGGTGACGAGGAAAATGCACGCATTTATGCGGTGCATTTGACGACCGCTAATCAGAGCGAGATTCGCAGAGCGCATCTCGTCTCTGCACACAGTATTTAAGTAGTGAGGAATAGAATGGCAAAGAAAAGTTTTGAAGAAAGAAAAAAGATCATATACGATCTTGTGCGCGACGCACTTTATGCGCCTATGAAGGAAAAAGAACTGGCGATTTTTTTGCAGGTAGAGCCTGAGGACAGACCGCAGCTGAAGCAGGCGCTGGAAGAACTCTTAAAAGAGCATGCGATCGAGATTACCAAGCGCGGGAAATATAAAGCACCGGAAAATCCGATTCTGGAAGGACGTTTTATAGCCAATGAAAAGGGATTTGGTTTCATTGAGGTAGAAGGACAGGAAGAAGATTATTATGTTCCGGAGGAATATGTGCATACAGCCTTTCATCATGATAAAGTCAGCTTCAGGCTACTGCCGCCTTCAAGGGGCAGAAGGCAGGAGGCGGAAATCGTTTCTGTACTGGAACATGAGATCATACAGGTAGTAGGTACCTTTGAAAAGAGTAAAAGCTATGGATTTGTGATTCCTGATGATACGAAGATTCCGACAGATATTTTCATCCCGGCAGGAGCAATCGGAGGCGCAGTAGATGGGCATAAGGTAGTCTGTGAGATTAGTGATTACGGCGGGGAACGCAGAAATCCGGAAGGGAGGATTGTGGAAATACTCGGGCATCGTGATGATCCGGGTGTAGATATCCTTTCGATCGTAAAGGCGTTCGGTATTCCGACTGAGTTTGAAAAGCGTGTGCTGGATCAGGCGCAGAGAGTGTCTAATCCGGTTTCGGAAGCAGACTGCGCAGGCAGACTGGATCTGAGAAACGTACAGATGGTCACGATCGACGGAGAAGATGCAAAGGATCTGGATGATGCAGTATCGCTGACGATGGAAAAAGGAATGTACCGGCTTGGCGTGCATATTGCGGACGTGACTAATTATGTGCAGGAGAATTCGGCACTGGACTGGGAAGCAAAGGAAAGAGGGACAAGTGTATATCTTGTTGACAGAGTGATCCCGATGCTGCCTCATACGTTGTCTAATGGCATATGTTCCTTAAATGCAGGAGAGGACAGGCTGGCACTGAGCTGTCTTATGACAATTGATGAGACCGGAACCGTAGTAGACTATAAGATCGCGGAAACAGTCATCTGTGTGGATAAGAGATTGAGCTATACAGGTGTCAGGAAGATACTGGAAGATCACGATGCGCAGGAGATCGAAGCCTGTGAGGCGCTTGTGCCAATGCTTGAGCAGATGCAGAAGCTGTCGGAGATCGTCCGCAGGAAAAGAAGAAATCGTGGTGCAGTGGATTTTGATTTTCAGGAATGTGAGATTAAACTGGATGAAAGCGGGCATCCTGTAGATATCCTGCCACATGAACGAAATGTGGCAACTAAGCTGATCGAGGATTTTATGCTGCTGGCAAATGAAACGGTGGCACAGCACTTTTTCTGGCTGGAAGTGCCTTTTGTTTACCGGACACATGATAAGCCGGATCCGGAGAAAATACAGAAGCTGACGACATTTTTGAATAACTTCGGTTATTCGCTGAAAGGTACAAGGGATGAGATTCATCCGAAAGAGCTGCAGAAACTGCTGACAAGGATTGAAGGAACTAAGGAAGAGGATATGCTGAGCAGGCTGATCCTGCGCAGTATGAAGCGTGCGCAGTACCAAGATGTCTGTACAGGACATTTCGGACTGGCATGTAAATATTATTGCCACTTTACCTCACCGATCCGCCGGTATCCGGATCTGCAGATCCATCGTATCATCAAAGAATACCTCCGGGGCAGGCTGAAGGAAGAGAGAATCCTGCATTATAAGGATATTTTGCCGCAGGTATGCAAGCATGCTTCGGAAATGGAAAGAAGGGCAGATGAAGCGGAGCGGGAGACCGATAAGCTCAAGAAAGCCGAATATATGACAGCACATATGGACGAGGAATATGACGGTGTTATTTCCGGCATTATGGCATATGGTATTTATGTGGAACTGGAAAATACGGTAGAGGGGCTCATCAGGGCAGCGGATATACCGGGCGATTATTATGTGTATGATGAAGCTGCCTGCGAAATGGTAGGCAGACATACGGGCAACTCCTATCGTCTGGGAGATCGGATCCATGTTTATGTCAAAGATGTAGATCTACAGAAAAAGACGATTGATTTTGGGCTTCACAAAGAATGAAAAATGAGCTATACTTTAGAAACGGACAGAGAGGAAGTGGGAGCATGTCAAAGGAGGCAATGAAATTAGTTGCCAATAATAAAAAAGCATATCATGATTTTTTTATCGACGAGAAGTATGAAGCAGGCATTGCTCTTCACGGAACAGAGGTAAAGTCGCTTCGCATGGGCAAGTGCAGTATTAAAGAGGCATTTGTCAGGATTGAAAACGGCGAGGCGTTTATTTACGGTATGAATGTCAGTCCGTATGAAAAGGGCAATATTTTTAACAAGGATCCGCTCCGTGTGAAAAAGCTGCTGCTTCATAAAGCCGAGATCGGAAAGCTGGCAGGTAAAATGGCAGAAAAAGGCTATACACTTGTACCGCTTCAGGTCTACTTTAAAAATGGCAGAGTCAAGGTAGAAGTTGGCGTTGCCAGAGGTAAGAAGCTCTATGATAAGAGACAGGATATTGCCAAGAAGGATCTGCGCCGCGAAACAGAGCGGCAGTTCAAGATCAATAACCTCTAAGGGGACGTAATGGTTTCGACAGGGGTCTTGCAGCTGGAGAAGCTATCCGAAGGCGATGGCGTCAAATCGCAAAACTAAAATTAAACGCTGAAGATAATTTAGCATTCGCTGCCTAATGGCAGCTGTCTGACTTAGTGCACCTACACATTAAGACCCAGGCATCGACTATGTAGGAAACGACATATACTAAGCTTTGCGTATATGGGCGTATCATGAAGCTACCGAAATCTGCCAGGTGTCAGTTCCCGGCAGATGGAGGGAATCCCAAATAACTGACTATGATAGTAGAAGGACAGGGAATAGGCTTTTGGACACGGGTTCGACTCCCGTCGTCTCCACTGAAACGACATCGTATATTACTAAAGTGATATACGGTGTCGTTATTTTTGTGCTATAATAACCGCAAACAGATGCAAAAGGAAGAAAATAAATGGAAACCTTTATTGTAGACAATATTGTATTTTATGACCGGAACCTTGCAATGCAGGCAGAAAAAGAATGGAAGAAAGTCAAGCTGTTGCAGGAAAAATTGGATGAGAAGAATATGGCAAATGTTGCCGTGATGTACCAAAAGGCGGTAGAAGGCAACTTTTTTCAGACACCTGTTGGCATGGCATATCTTCTGAAACTGCGCCAGCTGCTGCGGGAAAATGGATATGAAGATCTGACAGCGGAAAAGCAGATAAACTGTCTGCTACAGAGTATACAGGAAAAGCAGGATGATCCGGTGGAAGAAAAACTGCAGAAAAGAGATGCGATCTGGAAAAGCAGGCTGGACATGCAGCAGGAAAAAGAAGCAGAGCTGCAGCAGCGTTGCAAGAAGCTGAAATGTATTGCCGCTATGTTTGCGGTTCTGGTGATCGTACTTTTTGCGATCAGCCTGACAGGAAAAAATCCAACGATCATCAATTACAGATCGAAGATTGTAAACCAGTATGCATCATGGGAGCAGGAACTGAAAGAAAGAGAAGCGGTGGTCAGAGAAAAGGAAGCGCAGCTTGGTATTACAGAATAAACCGGGCGGGGTTCACATTTTTGCCATAAAGTTGTTGTAGGCTACCAATAAGAATATGGAAAAGAGGACGGGTTATGGAAAAAGTAAAGATTTTAGTTGTAGACGATGAAAGCAGAATGCGAAAACTTGTAAAAGATTTTTTGGTCAGAAGTAACTACGAAGTATTAGAGGCTGAGGATGGAGAAAAAGCACTGGATATTTTCTTTGCGGATAATTCCATTGCCTTGATCATTTTGGACGTCATGATGCCTAAAATGGATGGATGGCAGGTATGCAAAGAGATCAGGGCATATTCTAAAGTACCGATCATCATGCTGACGGCAAGAACAGACGAGCGGGATGAATTACAGGGCTTCCAGCTTGGTGTGGATGAATATATTGCAAAGCCGTTCAGCCCGAAAATTCTTGTTGCCCGTGTAGAGGCGGTCTTAAGACGTACAAAAGGAGCTGCCAAGGACGATATTCTGACGGCTGGAGATATTGTGCTTGATAAATCTGCACATATAGTGACGATCGGTGGCAATCCGGTTGAGTTGAGTTATAAAGAATTTGAGCTTTTGGCATACTTTATGGAAAACAGAGGGATTGCCCTGTCCAGAGAGGTGATCTTAAATCATGTGTGGAATTATGATTATTTTGGTGATGCCCGTACGATCGATACACATGTGAAAAAGCTACGCAGTAAAATGGGCGAACAAGGTAATTATATAAAAACAATCTGGGGTATGGGCTATAAATTTGATGTAGATACGCAGCCATAACAGACAGGAAGTGAAAGTGTTTGTATGAAACATTCGATTAAGAATCAATTCGCAATGATCTTCATTGCTCTTATGACAGGGACAATTTTGTTATGCTGGTTTTTGAACAGTACTTTGCTGGAAAAATATTATACAAGTAATAAACAGAATGTGCTGCTTACAGCTTATCATAATATTAATGAGGCGACCAGCAAAGGAAATACTAACTCGGATACATTTAAAATTGAGGTGCAGAAGCTTTGCGGTATTTACAATATCAGCATTCTGATCGTGAATGCGGATTCCGATATCGTAACATCTTCTGTGCACGAAACAACGGCGCTGACACATGAACTGATGGGGCATATTTTTGGCGTTATGGATCAGAATGGTGGCAGACAGGATGAAATCCTGCAACAGACGGATTCCTATACGATACAGAACAATCAGGATTATCAGACAGGCATTAATTATATTGAAATGTGGGGCGTTCTTGATAATGGCAATCCGTTTATTATCCGTTCGGCGCTGGAAGGCATTCATGACAGCGTTAAGATTTCCAATCGTTTTATGGTATATGTTGGGCTGCTGTCAATCGTGCTCAGCGGACTCACTATCTGGTGGGTCAGCAGAAAAATTACGGATCCGATCTTGCAGCTTGCTTCTATTTCCAAAAGGATGTCCGATCTGGATTTTAATGCAAAATATACCGGAAAAGACAAAAATGAGATCGGACTCCTGGGCAACAATATGAACCAGATGTCTGACAGACTGGAAGAGACGATCTCGGAGCTGAAGACAGCGAATAATGAACTGCAGAAGGATATTGCAAAAAAAGAGCAGATTGACGAAATGCGAAAGGAGTTTTTGTCCAATGTTTCCCATGAACTTAAGACACCGATTGCGTTGATCCTTGGATATGCTGAGGGGTTGAAGGAGGATATTAATGAAGATCCGGAAAGCCGTGATTTTTATTGTGATGTTATCATGGATGAAGCGGAAAAGATGAATATGATGGTGAAGAAGCTTCTGACCCTTAATCAGCTTGAATTTGGAAACGATGTGGTAACGATGGAGCGATTTGATATTGTAGAACTGATACGGAATTATCTCCAGTCTGCATCGATTCTGATCCAACAGAGTGAGGCACAGATTACCTTCGCTCAGGAAGAACAGGTCTTTGTCTGGGGTGATGAATTTAAAATAGAAGAAGTATTTATGAATTACTTTACAAATGCCCTGAATCATCTGGATGAAAGAAAGCAGATACGGATCGCGCTTGCGAATGAAAACGGGATTGTAAGAGTATCTGTGTTTAATACAGGAATTCCGATTCCGGAGGATTCCCTGCCGCATATTTGGGAAAAATTCTATAAGGTGGATAAAGCGAGAACAAGAGCATATGGCGGAAGTGGCGTGGGATTGTCGATTGTAAAGGCAATCATGGAGTCATTGCATCAAAGATATGGTGTCTGCAACCATAAAGACGGTGTAGAATTTTGGTTTGAATTAGAATGTAAATAATGTTACAATAAATGGCAGGGAATGGTAAGTTCAGTAGATTAAATGCCGGGGTAGGAACATGAATAAGAAAAATAAGATTGTAATTTGTCTTTTGACAAGTGTAATATGTATGACGGCGTGTGGTAATAGCATTCCGGATATGACGCGGGAACAGGAAGATCTTGTGACGCAGTATGCGGCAGGCGCTTTGCTGGAACGTTTGAATGACTCGGGAACGAGGCTGGTGGATACTTCCGAGCCGAAGGAAGAACCTACACTGGCAGATGCTGTGACTGTGGCACCGGAGGGGAAATCCGGTGTGTCGGAGAATGATATTGCAACGGATGAAGCACCGGAACAGGCTATGGAAAACAAAGAGACTGCACAGATTTCCGCAACACAGTTATTGCAGATAGAACCTCTTACAATTACTTATACCGGTTATGAGATATGCGACAGTTATCCAGAGCAGGGAGAAGAAGATCTGTATTTCTCCGTGGAGGCAGGAACAGGTAAAAAGTTGCTTGTTCTGCAGGTGGCTGTAACAAATCCGGGACAGGAGCAAGTGGAGTTTGATACGCTGCATAAGCAGAATATCAAATACCGGATTATGCTGAACGGTGCAGACCGACATCAGGTCATGCTTACTATGCTGGATAATGATTTTTCGGCCATGGATATTATGATCAATCCGGGGGAAACAATGCAGACAGTCCTTCTGGCAGAGGTATCGGAAGAGACGGCGGGGCAGATTGCAAGTGTAGATCTCGTCATCCGGTCAGACAGTGATGAAGTGACGCTTACACCTTGAAAAGACGCATGAAAAGCTTGGAAAAATAAGATGATAAAAAACTTAAAAAAAGTCATAAAATAGATTGACATACCGGTGGCATAGTGCTATTATAAGCAAGTCGCTTGTGAGACACGACAGTGAATCACAAAAAACGACAAAAGAAAATAAAAAAGATGTTGACAAACGACAAAATACATGATATTATATCAGAGTTGCGTCGAGAGATACAACACAGAACCTTGACAAAT